>Ga0080013_1000451_pt1 | contig 58217 bp, 56 predicted proteins | sample ETNvirenome_6_85_FD_69236 | JGI IMG/M metagenome (GOLD analysis project Ga0080013, IMG submission 69236) | Marine viral communities from the Pacific Ocean - ETNP_6_85 (SPADES assembly) (version 2) | ecosystem: Environmental > Aquatic > Marine > Oceanic | place: Pacific Ocean | collected 2013-06-19 | reverse complement strand
TTGTTCTTCGATATTTATGGACAAGCAACGGAGCCTGAGATATGTCAAGATTAGTTTTAAAAGGTGATTTGATTAAGAACTTTGGTGAGTATTACCCTGTTCCATATATTGAAGAAGTAGCAATTTGGGACGCCGGGTTCAAAGGGGAGACGGGAATAACAGTTGATTATTCATTTTTATTTTTAGCACCCGAAGTGGAACCATCTGTTCCAGGTTCAGACACCAAGGTCTTGTTAACAGCAGTAGAAAATTTAAATTTCTATCTTTTGGTGGCAAAAACCGTAGGAGATGATGATCAGACTCTCCGCGCCACCGCCGAAATGTACAATGCAGAAGCCATCAGTGCATATGCTTCCGCAGTTGGTGCCTCAACAATTCCAGGGACGCCCCTACCCGCCGGCTCTCCTGCAACAAGTTTGCCGACCTCTCAAGCAATTCCAGGCGTACAAGATTCTTTAGATGAATTATCTTTGTTGTTGTATGATAGCTCATTATTGGTAGAGTTTCTGAAAAATGCAGCACCATATTCTTTTGCAGCCAATCCATCTGGATTTGAGATAGTCGAACTCGATAGAGAAACAATTTACAATAAGATAAGTACTGGAGAATTTGCTGAGCTTTACGATGGCCAAGGAAGAAGAATAATAAAAGTCATAGGCCAAGAACAGATCACATTGAACCCACCAGCAGAATATACACTCCTCCCAGAAACACTCGGAATGAATCTTTTGGCATTTTCAAGTTTGCTGAGCCAAAAAGAATTTGAAACCTCTTCTCACACAACAAACGCAGCCTTGTCGACATATGTTGGCGATGTTGCATATGAAAGAATTTTAGAAAACAATAGGGTACCTAATCAAACTGAGATATCGTTTTTTGATGCAAATGGCGAAATCGCCATGGAACCCCCGATGCAATCAACAAACAGAAAATATTACAAAACATCAGCCACCAATCGCACTCTTATAATTAGTAAATTTAATGAAGTTCTCGATGCATATGAGCCTTTGGTAGAGTCGGCAGGCACTATGGATGACGCTCTTAGGGTCTCCATCGACTCAATAAAATATGCGCTACAAGTATATGCAGACCAAGTAGAGCTTCTGACAATGGTCAATGCAGCAAGAAGAGCCTTCGTCGAAAAAAGCTCAGGCACTACGACCGGCGCGCTTTTTGGAGATCTAAAGAGGCTCATACGTACGGCCAACAGAGAAATAAAGACGTTTCCACAACTAACAAAGAGATTGACAGTCAATTCAAAAATTATTGATGCTAGATCGACCGTATCTACTGGCTATTCTCTTCCCACTCCGGTTCCAATAACTGATTTTTCAGAAGTAATTAACTTACGTTATGGAAGATCAGTCGTAACATCAGAGGACAGGACAGTAAATATTGCAGATAAGATCAATTTTGCAGAAGGCACGATATGGGACGAAAACGACGATTCAGGTTTTAATGTCCGCAAGAGCAGTGCCACTGGATCGATAGAAGTTACAGGAGATATGGGCACAGAAGAGATAGAGGTAACGGTTGACTTGACTGATCCGATATATGATAATCTTAAAAATAATGATTTTTACGTCGCCAAAGAATATAATGTTAGCTTTGGGTATGCCTTACTTGACTATCGACAGCTTTTAATCAAAAATTCTTATTTGGCAGAACTAGTTGATGTTGAAAAATTCTTAAGTACTTTCGGAATGGAATATACCCAAGGGTTCTTCCAGGTCAACCACGTCCAAATAACAAAATGGGAGCCTGTATATGAAGATCGCCTGGACGGTTCGGCAGAAACTTTTGAAGACATTTCCGAAGAAGCGATAACGTATAAAACATTTTTTATTGACGCCAATCAACAATACACTCCTGACACTCCGTCCAGCCCACCAGTGACCAACCGTGATCCCGGTAGCGCCGCCGCAAACAATGTCAACAATTTTCCTGAAAAAATCATAACAAATAATGGCACAATCATTAACCAATACATCGCGCAAAGAAATCTTGAGTTTGCAACAGCAGAAACCGAAGACGAATCGGACTATAGAATGATGGCTATTGAGTTTCAAAACATTGATTTAAAATCCACGTTGCTAAATTGGGATCGCAAGGTAACAGATCAATACAGCGTGTTATTTAGATTCCAAGACCTCACGAAACAAGCAATGCAGGGCGTCATCGGTCAATACATTATGGCCAAGACTGCTTTCAATCAGTATCTTTTGGAGGCAGAGGAGGCTTGTAGTTATAACAACATCGACGGCGTATTCAATGATTTCTTTATTAGAGCACAGACTCAGAGATACGCCGCAGCACCGTATACAGCGCCTTGGATTTATGCTGCTGTCACATATATTAAACATTTAGATTTCCTAATGAACGTTTACGGCGGTGATAAGACACAAATGTTGCTAGCCGCTAAACAGATAGTTCAAAATATCTCACCACAAGCAGGTACTCTTTCCCATGTCCGCGCGTTTGCTGCCAAAATGGAAGGAATGTATGATGAACTATATTCGGCGTCATCGCCAATTGGTGTCTATATGGGTGGCGGCGATAATGATGGTAACGGAATACCGGATATGTTCGAGTACGAAGAATTTGACTGGGACGCTGGCCACACCATCGCAGCTACAATAGAATCAACATTTATTGAAGACGACAGGAATGAGTTTTTGTCTGCTATTAACGCCGAACTAGAAAGATATGAAGCCGCCCAAGATGCGTTTGAGAATGCATATAAGGCTGCCAAAAAAGCAGCCCGACAGGCAGAGAAAGAGCGTCAACGGGAAGAATTTATAGAACAAGAACTCCAAGCTAAAGTCGATTATGAATATGAAAGAATAAGATTTAAGTATGACAATGGATGCTATTATGCGGTATACCGCACTGTCGGCACAGCAGACGAAATTGGATGGTGGTGGGTGTCTCCATATTATGTGGATGAATTTGCGGAACCATATGCCAGAACACACAATGGCTACCAACTTGGAGAGCCGTCCTCCTACTCATATCGCCAACGCGATATTGATAAGGTAGAGGGAACGAAGAAGTGCCGTTCCCGGCGCCGCAAAGGCAGCGAAGATTTCTGGAGCTACCTCGGTGATTCAGATGGAGACTGGAACGATGAAAGCACTGGCCGCCATGGCGATCCGTATAATGAGATTGAACTTAAAAAGAAGATAAGAAACTCAATAAAATAAAATCATTAGAGATATTTACAAGTGAAGGAAAAGAAAAATGCCTAGGCAATTACAAGTATCAAATTTAAAAAAACAAATCAGCAAAAAAGTATCCCCAGCAAAAACAACTGATCGTGTGGTACGCTGTGCTACTTGTAAGCAAGCTAGCGGTGTAGGCGGCACTAAGGTTGGTAAGCTAAAAACAACCGCAGAAAAGCTATCACGCGCTGGAATTCTTGAAGAGCCGGACAAGTCTACACGACCAAAAGATGAAGCCTTGGCACTATTAAGTTCTTTGGGAATAGGTATCGTTGGTGGAAATGCTTCTCATTCGACGGAAGCGTTGGGAGAGGTTAAACTTGGAGCATCACAAAAAATGAGCACATCCTTCTCGTTACTACAGAAAGACACTGATCAAACAATTATACCAAATAAGGATATTTTTGATGTGAAAAGTATAAGCAAAGAAGAGCTAGGGCCAGAATTGATCTTGACAACAGATAAATTTCTGAACCCGGCCGAAAACCCTTTTTATACTCCTGATGAACAATTGACGCATGTGGCATATGCCCAAAAACAGAAAGAACAAAAACAAAGGAATCAGCCAAATTTAATCAATATAGCGGCTGATATTATTAATTTACAAAGCAAGGTGCCTACAAGGTTGATGCTGCCAGAATTTAGGCGCGCCCTCGGCAAGGATGTTTAAAGGAATAGAAAAGTGGGATTTGAAGATTTAGAACTTGTATTAACGGAAAACGAAAACACGGTCCAGACGGCCGATAGTATGACTTTCCAAGGATTGACAACCACATCAATCCTGGGCAATTACGACTCTGCCCTACATCTGCTTCAGTGGTCAAGCGCCACAGATGAGGTGTTGGACGAGTTTAGCGGCAAAACCAATGATGCAATTGCAATTGCAAAAATAACAGAGCCAACCCAAATAGGCACCATGAGTATCGGATATAAAAACACATACACTCCAGTTGGATATCCAATGATTATGGTCACCGGTGGCCAATTAGCTGGACCAGTCAAATGCGATACAAGCGAAAATGCGCTAATACATGCCGCAGCAGAGCGTATAAGCTATTGTGTTCCGTTAGAGGTGGCAACAAATGATAACAATGATGATATTGTTAATGAGCATGCACTGGCGCGGAATTACCTTGCCACGGACGACTTCGCAACCACCGAAAGCCATAGTTTGCCGAAGCTAATTCGAAATTTAATTTCCGATGGCCAATGGCCAGAAGTTATAATGAGGGACGCAAAGGCTTCTGATATCAAAAATTGGAGAGCAAAAGGTGATCCAGACCAAACTACTTGGAATGCTTATAAGTTTACCGATGTGCCACTGGAAGCTATTGACAACACGTGGCAGGTCGCATATGAGCCAAATGAAAGAGCGGCACTAGTAGAAAAATTTGGAATTCCGGCAGTGTCTGGATTGCAAGCCGACCAAGCACTAGCGATTACATTGAATAACGAATTTGTGCAAATGGCAGAACAACTAGTTAACACTCAGATCGAACTAGCCAGAACATTCAAGAGGGTCACACAGACACCCCTGACATCAGAGCAGATTACACCCTCAACATTGTCAGTGCAGCAGGCAACAGTAATGCCGGCCCTCACAGTACCTGCCGGCTCAGGCATACCGGCAACATCACCGTCTTTTACAACACCAACAGGCACCGGTACCAGCACCGCAGCTTCTGCGGCAGCCTCCGGGTTTACAGCCGGGTATGGAGCCGGCACTATACCGTTGCCCGATCCCAGCGCTGGCTGGGCTGACACATCTTGGACTCCGATCCCGGAGCAGAGCACCTTCACGCCCGGCTCCTCAAGCCCGTCGTCATATACAATTCCACTTCCTACATCAACTACTTCATCTCCAAGTAGTACGGAATATTAATATGGCCTTTTTATCTAAAACAATGATGTTCTTAGATTCCAACTTGTTGTCGGGGTCGGGAGACTCTATGAGAACAGCTTTGGATTATGGCTGGCAGAATCTTAGTTCCTCAACATCTGGAGAAAGATTGCGCTCCTATGCTGGCGAAAACAGATCTGAATATATCAGCAATATTGCCACTCCGGGCTTAAGCGATACCAGCTATATTATATATTCAGCCGAAACAGTGCAGCCTGTCATAAAATACCCGGTTAGGCTGTATGGAAACGAAGATATTATTAAGAGCGATGTTCACTGGAAAAGTGTTGTGTATGGGGGCCCATTCGGAGAACAAACATATAATGGTTTGTTTACCGACCAAGAGTTTGCAGATCATAAATTTCAATATTCAATACCATATTCGGTCTTAGAAGCTAGAGAAAGCTCTCGCCCATTCGATCTTATTGATAAAGTAGAAGTATCGTACAATTACAATCAATATATTCCGGAATACGAAAGATATGCCCTTGACATCGATAATGAGCTTCTCATCCCAAATATGTATATGTTGCAAACCGCAGCAGAAGTGGATGAGACCACAACATCTGAAGAACAGATAAATATATTATATGATCGTGATGTGATGAATTCTATCTCAAGAGAAAGTGCAGTTTCACAAACAACCTGGGCCAGTCTCCTAAAGACTACTACAGATCTCGAAAAACGCTTCAGTCTAGAGCCTGCTGAAGCCCACAAAGCTGGCACCGCAGATGACTTATCACAAATGAAAACATACTTGTCAAATGACGTTCCCAGAAATGCATTATCCGGCGCCACAGTGGATTCGGTGAACAACAAGATGCAGAACATTATGTTCGATGACTTGGCCATGCAGAGAGAATTTGTTGACGTTCTCAGCAATAAAGCATTGATGCCATACTATACAAAAATATCTTTTGAGGCTCAACCTGGCGGAAGTTTGGTGGAGAGTATTCAACGCAATGATTTTTCATCTAAGTTTCTTGTAAGTCTGAAGGAGACGTTTGGCAGAGAACCGACGTTTACTCCCCCCAGCACCACAGGGTATACAGTTCAAGAGATAAACAATCTAGAACTAAATAAAGAGATAAACACAGTTTCAACGTTATCATTTAGGGCTGTTGATTATGGAGATCTTCTTAATCAGGCGAGAGTAAATTATGCCGCTAAATCTGACAACTATATTTTCGTCGGCCGCCAGGATTTGTTGAACAGGAAAGCAGCCAAAGATATAACCGGTGTCTATAGGTATATCAATACAATAGCGGCAACAAAAACATTTGGAGATTATCTAGATTTTGTTGATGAGCCATCTCTATTGAATGCCATAAGTGAACCACTAACGACAGCCGATGCGCCACAGTTGCAGCCGGAAACTGTTGCTTATAGAGTAGAAAAGATTGGTGGCCTCCCCACAGGCGATTCTCAAACACAAAATGTTATTCAAGATTTTTGGTTTGTGAACACCCCTAATCTGTACGATAGAACTTCCGAAAACGTCCCCGTAAAAGACTTTCAGTTCATGGATTCTCAGGTTAAGTACAACGAAGAATATACATACAATGTTTATGCATATGTGGTGGTTCCCGGTTCCCGTTATCAGGCTTCAGACTTAAGAGTGACAAAAACAATAGCAGACTTAACAACCTATATACCTATGGTTAGCCCTGCAATGTCTGCTGTTCATCCTGAATACTGCCTGGAATTTTATGAGCCGGCCACTGCTGAGACAAGGGTCGCTCTTTATGTTGACGAAACAACGAGTCTCGCAACTAGAAATTCGCTTATAACAGACGCACAGATCTCTAGTACCGATAAATATTTGGCCGACTTCAACGTAACCGTCCAACCATCATTGGTTTTGTTAGAGATGCCAGTCACAACAAAGACCCTTAAGGTACTTGATAATCCTGCAAATATTCCAACTGCAGTACCGTTTCATCCGGAAGGCTCCAGTCAAGCATTGGGCTTTGATATTGAATATCGCGCCTTCGAAGAAAAGCCGTTTCCCGAAGTTGTTAATATGAGTGACGAAGACTACAGAATCGATTATTTGAACGCCAACAACCTGCTTGCTGACACAGTATTGAAAAATGAAACGGTTTCAAAGCCAAGATATCTGGAAATATATAGAATTGATTATAAGCCAGGTTCATATTCTAATTTTGACGACTCTCTTCATCGTACGATCGACCTAAAAATGATGGATTCAGCTCAGACATTTAAAGATTACGTTTATTATGATAAGGTTAATACCAATACAAAGTATTATTATATGTTCAGAATATTGAATGAACACTACGAAACAAGTCGTCCATCCCTGATCTACCAGGCAGAGCTTGTCAATGACGGAGGGTACCTTTATCCTGTGTTTGATACGCTCTTTATCGAGGATCTGATAAGTGATGCCAATGTTAATCCATCGAATTCCTTTAAGAAGTTAATAAATTTGGTACCCACTCTTCAACAAGTGCTTTTGGACGAAGCCAACGCAGATTTACTTCAAGATGCATCTACCCAAATAGAAAACATTACAGTTGGCACCGCAGATTCTTCAATATTTGGCAAGAAGTTCAAAATGAGACTTACTTCTAAAAAAACAGGCAAGAAAATCGATTTGAATATTACTTATGATTTGAGAAGCGAATAAACGATTTTGTTTACTATTTATGACAAGAGAGGAAAATAAATGGCTTTTTTAGACAATAGTGGCGACATTATTCTCGACGCAGTTCTGACAGATGTTGGACGAAAAAGAATGGCCGAAGGCAACTTTAGAATCACACAATTTGCCCTAGGTGACGATGAGATTGATTATGGATTGTATGATAAAAACCACCCATCTGGTTCAGCATATTATGATCTCACAATCCTACAGACACCAGTGTTAGAGGCCTTTACTAAGTCAAACGCAAACATTAATTATGGCTTGGCTAGCTACAACGGCAACCTCAATCTACTATATCTACCAACCGCCAAGATTCTTACAAAGTCAACAGCCGGCTCAGGCATAACACAACAGTTGATGTCTTCTAGTGTATTCTATGTTGCAGTGAACAACGACACGGCTACTGGCGGCACAAGCGGTACCGGCATAGAAGATGTGCTGGGATCACAATATTACCAGAAAGGTAACACTCTGTCAACAGCAGTTTATATCGAGACCGGCCTTAGTTCCTCAACAGAGAACCCTGCGCGCACCACCAACCTCTCTAATAGAGACACATATATAGTCTCAAATGACTTGGTAGATTCAAACTTTGATGTATCAGTAGATTCACGATTTATTGCAAATGTCATAGGGTGTGATCCGACAAATTCAAAATGGGTTGGCACAATGGACACCAGCACCACTTTAGAGATAAATCTAGGCTCCCCAATCCGCCCGACAGGAAACAGAATAGGAATTAATCACTATAAGACCGCTATTGTCCCGTCAGAGCCGAACCTGCTTGGTTCCGATCCTGGCGCCGACTGGAAGACAGTTTCTGAAATTAATGGACCTGCAGCCACCATCACCGCAATTGCAATTCACCCGCAACCAGATCTACAGACATCTGGTGCAAAATATTCCCTACACGGTAAGGTTGCCCAAAATTTATTCGCCGACGGAAACACGTATGATTATATTGATACGATAGTTTACCTAGTTGGAAAAACAACAGGCGTCACCCTTCAAGTACCATATAGAATAGTTCGTAAGAGATAAGCAACGGAGTTATTAAATGCCTAATCAGTTTCAACCATTTAACCTGAATACAGATATTACATCTACCAAAACCCTTCTTCATGAAGCAATTCCCCTTACGGGAACAATTTACAAGTATGCAACCGGCTCATATATTGAGGAAAATATCAAGAACTTCTCCCACGGACAGTTCCAATCTGTATATGATTATCCCTATTTAAGTTCTTCCGCAAACCATATCTTTGATCTTACAGTGGGATATGATGAGACATCAGATCTTTCAGGGTCTACCTCAATTCAAAACGCCAAAAAGATTAATATGTATAACCAATTATCTCAGGTTCTACTAGGGCATACCAAAGATTCTGGTGAGGTCGTTCACAAGTTTGAATCAGACTTAGACATCAACAATGATGACAACTATATGACATCAGTATTTTTCGTCAACTTCTCTAGGCTCCTTACAAAAGACCAGATTAAGAAAGGCACTTTCTCGCTAACATTGGCAACTGGTTCATGGGCGGATGCCTTTACTGCTGGAGAAGTAGTCACCCTGACAGATGTGAGCGCATCAGACACCGGTGGTACTGCAACAGTTCTTGGCGGAGAGTACGGAGTTCTGCACGTTCCAGATAGTGCTACAGCAACACGACTCGGTACCTCAAGAGTAGGAAACATTTTCTACCAAGCAGGAATTGCTGTTATTACAGCCTCCCTATTCCAGAACAGCATTCTCGCCGGAGACAATCTGGCCAACAATCGATTCTCAGATCAAGATGGTGATTTATACATCAATCAAAAAACAGTTCGTGACGCGCTAACTGGCTCAACGATCTCTGCATCCTGTAATGCTCTACGTCACAGAATCACAAACGTCTCCTTCAACAACACAACAGAGATTAACTCTAACATCTACTTCTGCAGAGTTCCTTGGAATCGATTCAACTATAGCACAAACCCAACATATGTGACGGGCGCCCAAATTCAAGTGAAGAACGTAGCTAGCGATACACCAATTGCTTATGTGACGACAGTTGGTATGTACAACTCAGCCGGTGAGCTATTAGCAACCGCTAAACTATCTGAACCACTACGTAAAGATCCAACAAACGAACTGACACTGCGCGTAAGATTGGACTACTAGGAGGGCTACAATGTCCCTCAAAAAGTTCTCAGATAAAGATATCATCCAGAACACGATGCGTTCCGCACCGGAGTCGCGCTTTCTTATCTTTGATGGTCACATTTATTATAACAACGAGCCAGCCCAATCAGGCGCCGTTGCTCCTTTGGTGCGAGTTGTGCCTACTGGCCACATAAGCCTTTACGAATACAATATCGACAGGATAGTGAATACAGGAATTGCCGGCGAGCCTACCACGGCAACCTCAATATATCCATTTATTACAAAACAGTCTGCACACGCTAGTTTTAGAACCGCCACCGCTACGAGCTATAGCAATGAGTTTGTGTACGGCGATATCTTAACGAGCAGCTACCCGATGTCAGCCTCTATCACAAGAGAGTATTTCGCCACAGCCGGCCAGCGGGACACTGTGGTTAATGCGGCAACCGGCGAAGTAACGCAAGGCGCCCCACTTAATCTTCATTATTGGGCTTTAAAAAATAGATTAGATTTCTATGGCACCCGAAGTGAACACTACAGGGTAAGTTCGAGCTTCACACAACCAGGCTGGAATAAAGACGAACAGACTATAAACCTTATTTCTATACCCTCGATCTTTTTTGGCTCTAAGATCAAGCCCGGCTCAATGTCTCTCAAGTGGTATTTTACTGGCTCTCTTGTAGGTGAATTACAAGACACAAAGCAGAATGGAGAGCTTATAGAGACGACTGGCGTTAATTCTGGTGCTATAGCTGGAGTGGTCTTATATGATGAGGGCTTCGTAATGCTTACGGGTTCCTGGGCTTTAGGTGACCCCGCCAAAGCAATACCAATTAAAGCAGACGGTACCAGCGATAGGCCAAAGTGGATTTATTTTGGTGCCGGCGCCCAGGACGGTGTAACCACAACCACAGCCGGCGCAAATTTTGTCTCAGCTTCGTTTGAAATGTCATTCAAAGGACAAACCGACACACAAGTAGTGACGATGTTTGCACACGCGAAGAGAGGCGAAGTTAATTATTCTAATAACCCCTCCTACCTGAAACATGGCCAGACAAATATTAGTCTTACTTCTTCGTCGGTATACGAAGAGAATCCCAATAGATTGATTGCAAATGTCGTGACATCAAGTTACCAAGGGTTTGACAATGATTTCGAGAGACAAGTGTATATTTCAAGGGTTGCGATATACGATGACAACAAGAATTTGATTGGCATTGCAACCCTATCCAGCCCGGTTCTAAAAAAAGAAGCCGAAGATCTTACAATTAAAATGAAATTGGATATATAATAGTTATTCAACCAAGAGAGTGTTATGATCCTAGGGATAGATATTTCAACCAGTATTACTGGTTTTGCTATAGTTGGCGATGGCCAAATACTACATTACAGTGCCTGTGATTTGCGCAAGCACAAGGGCGTCTTTGCTAAAGCAGAGGCGGTGCGCACCTATGTGGAAGATCTGTTCGAAAACTATCAACTAGACAACGAAGGTGGGTGGGGAGAATCGAAATATCCTATCGAACAAGTTTATATTGAACAGCCTCTCCATATGTTTATGAAAGGTAAATCCTCAGCGAAGACACTTTCGGCACTTATGACATTTAATGGAATTGTGTCATGGCTTGTGTATGAAATGTTCGAAATCGAGCCACAATATGTCTCAGCCAGTTCGGCAAGGAAGAAGTCGGGTATACAGGTTAAAAGGGGTCAAAAGGCAAAAGAAGTTGTTTTAGAGCACCTTCTAGAGCACGAGCCGGCCTTCAAAATTCAATATACAAAACATGGCAATCCTGTAGCTGGTTCATATGATAAAGCTGATGCGATTGTCGTTGCAAAAGCTGGCTATTTAATAGAACAACAAATCAACGATGCCGCGACTGATTAAAGCGTCTAGTTAAAATATGACGGTTATCACCGAAGAAGAGAGCTATGAATTTCAAATTGGCGATATTGTCACTGAAAAGCCATATATAATTCCTCCGGACAGGGCACGCTGGACAGGCGTTGTGGTTGCGGTAGATAGGGATAAATATATGAACCATACGTTTAGTGGCATTTTTGAAGATATGATATTAATTCAATGGTTTAAGGTGGGTTATTTGGAACAGCTACCGGCTAGCGTTGTGGAACTGGTACAAAAAGCCAAAGAAGATGATTTGCCATCTGCAACAGAATAGGTTATGCTATGCAGATGAAAGTTGGCGATCTTGTTCGGCGTAAACATTATGCGATATCACAAAGGCAGATATTTCTGAAATTTAATGATTTTGAAAATCATATAGGAATAGTAACAGACATTGACGAGGTAAATATGTTATGTACAGTTTTGTTCAACAATGAAAAAGAGCAGAAAACGGTACCGCTGAATGACAATTACTTAGAAATTATTAGCACTAGCACTTGACACGAAAGTAGTAGTGTGTTATGCTATGGAAGCATTTTCATTGCAATGAAGGAGAAGAAATGCAAGTACAAAACGGAAGCGTTGTTGGTGTCCACTATGTGGGTACCTTAACTGATGGCACAGAATTTGATAATTCCCGCTCTCGCGGCCAGACACTCAATTTTACAATTGGTTCGGGTCAGATGATTAGCGGCTTTAACGATGCTGTTGTTGGAATGGCGCAAGGTGAAACAAAGAAGATCACACTCGCACCTGAGCAGGCCTATGGCCTACATAACCCAGAAGCAACCTCGGTTGTTCCAAAGGAAGCATTTGGTGCAGATTTTCCTTTTGAGATCGGAGGAATGGTTCAAGGCAACGGCCCCCAGGGCCCATTTCTGGCCAAGATCGAGTCTGTGACCGACACAGAGGTTACGCTTGATCTAAACCACCCACTTGCTGGCAAGGAGCTTAATTTTGAAATTGAGTTAGTGTCGGTTGGTGATTCTGAAAGCGAAGAAGGCTAAAAAAGCCCCGCTTCGGCGGGGCTTTTTAATGTTCATTGTAAGGGCTATATGAACAAGAAAGAAGCAAAGAAGATTCTTTATGAAGCGCTTGGAAACTACACAGAGAAAGGCAGCGAATTACTTTTCACGTGCCCGGCATGCAATCATCGCAAGCGCAAATTCTCTGTTAATCTGGACAAAAATGCTTTTAAGTGTTGGGTTTGTGATTATCGCGGCCGTAACATTAGGCGTCTTATTAGACGTTTTGGTTCGTATGTCCAATTACAAAAATGGGACGGAATTACGAACCGGTCAGATCTTGAAAGGTTTGCTGACCTCTTTATGGAGCCAATCCATCGAGAAGACAAAACAAAGCTGGAACTCCCAGAAGAATTCGTAAGTCTTTGCGCAAATAGTATTCCAGCAACCGGTATGTATGCGTTGCGTTATTTGCAAAGCCGCGGCCTAACTAAAGACGATATCACTAAGTGGAAGATCGGTTATTGTTTTGAGGGCGAATATAGAAATAGGATTATTGTGCCATCATTTGACGATGATGGTGACTGCAGCTATTTTATTGCGCGCTCATACACGGGAGACTCATATAAATATAAGAACCCTCGTGTCTCAAAAGACATAGTGTTTAACGAGCTATTTATTAATTGGAACAAAGATCTTGTTTTAGTAGAAGGAGTTTTTGATGCACTTGTCGCAGGAAATGCTGTTCCCATACTGGGCTCAACACTCAGGACAAACTCAGATCTTGTTCGCAAAATTGTCCTCAACGACACGCCCATCTACGTTGCTCTCGATCCAGACGCACGAAAGAAAGAGAATAAGATTATTCAAACGCTTCTTCGATATGATATCGAAATGTATAAGATAGACGTGTCAGGCTATGAAGATGTAGGCTCGATGCCAAAGGAAGTATTCCAGGAAAGAAAGAATAACGCATCCTTTATCGATAGAGACAACTATTTATTGTTGAATTTACTATCAGCAGTATAAGGAGTTTGATATGGCTATTAGAAAAAACAAGAAGAGAATTGATCCTCGTTACTTTTTGAGCGAGACGGCTTATAGAGACCTGGAAGAGCAGGATGCACAGCGAGGGATCGGCTTGGCCGATGACACTCCTGTACTTTGGCACATACCGGGCGAAAGGCCATCGCACACCACACGCGGCCAACTGCCGACGTTCATTGAAGATGTCGCAAAATGGCTGCAGCAGATTGTAAAAGCACAACCGGGAAAATACAAGGCCTCGGTCGGCGCCGGCACCATGCCGAACCCACAAAAGCGCGGTGAACAAATTGCTATCCGAGACGTTACCGTGGTTGGACCGGACGGCGGGATCATACTGCAAATCCCCCACGGCGGAATTGCTGCTGCGAGCCCATCTGGAAGCGGCGCCTCCGCCAAGAAGGGCTTGCGGCCCCCCGGAACTCCCTTCCAGCAAGGGGGACCACAGGTTCTCGCCGCCGAAGACGCCGAAAAACTCGTAAATCACCTAAACCAAGCGATGGCTGCAGCGGCCTCTGGTGCCCAAGGGGCCCAGCCTCAATGAAAATCACCAAGTCCCAACTCAAACAGATCATCAAAGAAGAGATTGCAGAAGCACGCCTGCCCGACACAATGGGTGCAGGCTATGGTGATCCACAAGACGACGAGCGCGAAGATGCAATGGGTCCGCGTGTACCGCACGAATTTAGTCTGACTCAAAAATGGGAGAAGGATCTTGCTTGGTTTATCCGCGACCTCAAGGATGAACAACAAAGCTTGAACCGCCACATTAAAAAGGGTAATCGGTACGCTCGAAATTTGGATGGGCCCTACCACATGGTTATAAGTCGCCTAAAGTCAATGCAGAGCGATCTAGGTAGAGATCTGCCAGTGCGGCGCCACGGACAGGGTGAACCCATCGATCCGACCAAGTATGTCGAAGCCCCATCAAAAATGGAGCAGGATCAGATTGAGAAAGCAGTTGGTTTGGTTCAAAACGCCTTTGCGACAATGGCCCAGGGCCAGCCGGTAGATCACATTCAACTCAAAAAGGATATTCAATCTGCGATGCCATATGGCTCACGAGATTATTGGAGCGTCAAGGGTGGCAAGTCAAAGACCGGTGGCGGTTATGAATATGATCCAGAAATGGATACACCGACCTACTTTGAAGAACACACAAGGGCCAATAAAATGAAAATCACAAAGTCTCAACTTAAACAAATCATCGAAGAAGAACTTGAGAAGTTAGATGAAATGCGACCGCTAGCACTAAGGATGGCCCACAGCCGACAAAAGACACCAATAGTGATTGGTAAGCCGGCCCCCGAATACGTTTGGGATAAAGTTGTTGGTGGATATATTCACCAAAACTATAAGGGTCGCCGTCTTAGCCCCGCAGAGGAACAAAAATTAGATGCAGCAGTAAAGGCATATCAGGCATCAAGCCTGAGAGAAGAAGAAGCCTGACCAGAACGAGAGGGCTCAGGTGAGCTTGAAGAGAAAGAGAACAATCCCTGGGCGATATGCACAGCATCTGTTGGCCGCGAAGATAAAGAAAAATATGAGAAATGCGTTAAAAGCGTAAAGAAACAAAAAGCAGAATAAAAAAATGAAAATTGCTAGGAATACACTTCGACAAATTATTTTAGAAGAGGTGCAAGTACGCCTTATAGAACTTTATGTTGATCAAGAAATTGAAAAGTTAATGGAAGAGGAAGATTGGGAGACTTCAAAGAAGAAGTCTCGCAGGAGTGGCCTCCGCAAAGCCGCAACCACGGCAGCCATTGCCGGCGCACTTGGCGGAGGTTTGGCCGGCCAAGTAAGCGACTACGAAGATACCAAAGCCGCCCAAACACAAGCAACGACACAAGCCAATATAGACGCCGCCCAAACAGATGATGCACAATTTAAACAGTTGACAAAGCAGCTAAACAATCAATATGCATTTCGATGGGGCAAAGGTAATGATTCTGTGGTATATGCTCCAGGATCTGACGGAAAGGTTACCGTCCTTCCTCCAAGTTATAGTGTAATGGTCAAGGTTATGCAAGATAAAAAAATGAATGCCGAAAGAATAGAACAAGGTTTAGCGCCTTTACAGCGCTATGGTGAAGTTGATACCGATCTCCGCGCTAAAGATATTTATCAAGCAGATAAAGCTTCCGGAGATTTTGAAGACAAAGGCAATCTGGATAAGGAAATATCAAACTTTTTCCAAGTACATAGAGGTGAGTTTGTTGATGCGATGAAGGTTGTCGGTTCGCACGATGAGCTTCAAGTTGTTCCAGGATCCGGAACGGAACAGGCGATAATAATGGTCAACCCAGAACAAATTGACGCCAACACATATTTGCCGGCCGTTGGTATGTCTGCTGGTGATTATTATAACCTTCAATATGGAAAGTATATGGGATCTGGCGAGTCGGCAGCCCTTGACGAGCCCGATGAAGAAATGGTGGTCACCCCCGACGACGGGACTCAACTGAATCCAGATCTTATTCAAAAGTCTAAAGAGAGAGCAGGTAGCCTAAAAGAAAGCAAGAACACCTGAAAAACTATAAAAATCGAAAGAAAATGCTTGCATAGTCAATAGCGGTGTGCTATATTAAAATACGAGGGCAAAATGTATTGTATTATAGACACGTTTACGAGAGTTGTTTGTTTTGAACTGGGACTTTGTTTTGGGACATTTATTGCTCCAATTCTGCTGCATGCCTGTTTTGGGGTGCCCTATCTTAACTAACTGGAGGATATGTGAAGTTTGCTCATATTAGCGATACTCACATTAAAAATTTAAAGTATCATTACGAATATCGTGCCATCTTTGAGCAGTTATATGAAAAGCTGCGAGAAGAAAAGGTCGATTATATCGTTCATTGCGGAGACGTTGCGCATACAAAGACACAGATCTCACCAGAATATGTTGAGATGTGTTCTCAATTCTTTGAGAATCTTGCTAACATCGCGCCAACGTATGCGATACTTGGCAATCATGATGGCAACTTAAAGAACAGCAGCCGTCAAGATGCCTTGACACCAATTTTTAATGCACTCAATCACCCGAGCCTTCATTTACTGAAGGAATCAGGTGAAACAAATATTGATGATACGTTTTGTTTAAATGTTTTATCGGTGTTTGATCGAGACAACTGGCTCAAGCCAACGAACACTGACAAGATTAACATTGCCCTTTACCACGGTTCTATATCTAATTGCAAGACCGATATTAATTGGACGATGACAAACGGGGAAGATGATCTTAGTATCTTTAAAGACTTTGATTTCTCAATGCTTGGCGATATTCACCGCCGTCAATTTTTAGATGAAGCCGGCCGCGTTTGGTACGCAGGTTCCACGGTGCAACAGAATCACGGCGAAACTAACGATAAGGGAATATTGATTTGGGATATTAAATCTAAAGACGAATGGGAGATTGAGCCAATAGTCTTTGTTAATCCAAAGCCGTTTGTCACCATAGAGTTGACTGCAAAAGGTAGAATGCCGCGAGGAGCTACTGTGCCACCTGGCGCACGTCTACGCATCGTGAGCAACAACAATTTACCTCTTAACGTTATGAAGCGCGCGATGGATATCGCGAAACATCGATTTAAGCCAGAAACAGTTACGTTTCTCAATCGTGCAGCCGGCGAGCGCGGAGACGTTAGTGAAATTACAGACAGTTTAAAGACCGAAAACCTGCGTGATATCAATATTCAAGAAGAGTTGATAGACGAATATCTGAAGGAGTATCAAGTTGACTCTTCGACTATGGAAAAGGTTTTAGAGCTTAACCGTAAGTATAAGAAGCTGGTTGAAGACGAAAACGATATTTCACGAAATGTGAACTGGAAACTGACCAATTTTGAATTCGACAACTTATTTAATTATGGAGAAGGAAATAATGTTGGTTTTAATGAACTTAATGGGATTACAGGGATCTTTGGGAAAAACTATTCTGGGAAAAGTAGCATTATTGATGCTGTGTTGTGGACTCTTTTTAACACAACCTCGAAAAATGAGCGCAAGAATCTCAATGTTATTAACCAGAATAAGGAATCGTGCCGCGGAAAGATAACAATTGTTGTTGGCCACAAGACCTATACAATCGAGAGAACAGCAGAGAAATATATCAAGCGCCTAAAGGGTGAAGAGACAGTCGAAGCCAAGACCGATCTTAACTTTGAAGTGTATGATGAAGCGACGGGAGAAACACATTCTCTCAATGGTTTAAGCAGAATACATACAGATGCAAACATTCGCAAGCACTTTGGTGAATGCGACGACTTCCTAATCTCATCGATGGCCTCACAACACGGTGCCTTGGCGTTTATTGATGAAGGCTCAACGCGCCGTAAAGAAATCATTGCAAAGTTCCTGGACCTTGAAATTTTCGAGAAGAAGTTCAAGCTCGCAAAGGACGACTCAACAGACCTTAAGGGCGCCCTAAGACGCCTAGAAGCTCGCAATTACGACGAAGAGATAGAAGAGGCTACCAATCAATTAGAAGACAAGAGAGGAGAGCTGGCCGGCCACAAATCTGAATGTGAGGAATTAAAATCTGAAATAGAACACATAACCATCACCTGCGAGGATCTTCGGAATAGTATCGAAGCAATTCCGGAAGAGATTATTAATGTTGTCGACACCAAAAAGGAGATTCGAAGCAAGAACGCACAAGTATCTTCCCTAGAAAGCGATAACAAACAATTGACTGCAGCTCTTGAATTGAAGCGAAACATCTCTGAAAAGATAGAAGACTACATTTCAAAAGTCAATGTCGAGACCTTATATAAACAACAAAAGGCCACCGATGAATTACGAATTGAAAAAACAAACGAAGAGCACCGACTAGCAGAGATAGTTCAAGAGATTGAAGATATAGAACGCAAGTCACATTTGCTGGAAGGTATACCTTGCGGTGCAGATTATCCACAGTGTAAGTTTATTAAAGACGCCAATGTGGCCGTTGCAAATTTGCCACATGTCGAAAATCAACAGGTAGTAGCCACAGAGCAGACCATAACACTTGATAAGAAAATTAAGAGTATGCGACCAGATTTTGTGAATGATCAAATAAGCAAATACGAAAAGGTTACCGAAAAGAAGACCAAGGTCGTTAGTGAGATTGCAGATATCAACCTTTCGCTTGAACGCAACCAAGCATCAATAGAGCGAATTGGATATGAACTTAAAGGCCTTGAAGAAAAGAAGCAGAAGTATGAAGAGAACAGGGAGGCCATTGAGAATTTTGAAGAATTCACAACCGAACTTAATGCTTGCAATTTAAAACTAGAAAAGGCAGAAAGACAATATAGTCTGTGCCAAGACCAAACTCTGGATCTCTATAAAGATGTTGGTTCTCTCGAACAAAAAGTTGAGAGTACAAAAGAACAAAAACAAGAATACTTATCCTTACAGGAGGAATATTCAGCTTATGATCTTTATATGCGTTGTATGCATACATCTGGTATTGCTTACGATATTATTAAACGGAAGCTGCCAGTCATTAACCAAGAAATCGCGAAGGTCCTTGCCAATATTGTAGATTTCGAAATCTTTTTCGAAGATTCCGGAAAGAAATTTGACATCTTTATTAAACATCCCAGACATGAGCCACGTCCAATTGAAATGGCATCCGGAGCAGAAAAAACATTATGCGCGATGGCCATTCGTTTGGCCCTTCTGAGTGTTTCTTCGTTGCCTAAAAGCGATTTGTTTATCTTAGATGAGCCGGGCACCGCATTAGACGAAGAAAATATGGAGGGTTTTATCCGTATCTTAGAACTAATTAAAGTGTATTTTAAGAACGTTTTGTTGATCTCTCACCTTGATTCGCTCAAAGATTGTGTTGATATGCAAATCGTGATTGAAAAGAAATCAGGATTTGCAAGAGTCAATCAATAGGAGATGCGCAATGAAAATCACAAGAGGCAAGCTAAAACAAATAATCGCAGAGGAATTAAAAAGCATCTCCGAAGAAGCAGCCCCAATTGACTATAAAAGCTACGATGAGCTTACCGATGATCAAAGAAAAAGAGTCGATCAGTCTGTAAATACTGAAATTAGAGCTTTGGATATGGAAGGAATCGAGGCAAGCGATAGAGCAATTGCTCGCTGGCGAGAAACCTACACCAAACACGTCCAAGACGATGATGCATCTACCGCAGCATCGGCTGCATCGGCTGACCGCCAGCGCGCACAAGCTCAACAACGTCAAGATCAAGAGGCACAGTGGATGAAAATTCTTAAGGATAAGTATATTGACGTGCCAACTATTGGAAAAGGAGAGCATGCTGAATATGCCGGCAAACAACTCCCCGGCGGCCAATTAGCAATTAGAATGGACCACGAAGTTGCGCAAGAATTAGAAGCTGCTGGCACACCAGTGCCAGAAGAGTTTATTAAGCAAGTTAGACAAAAACTAGTGCCGCAAGATTTAACTACCCACAAAGGCCCCGAACCCGGCTCCGCCGAGTGGTTTAGAACTCGCAAAGGCAGCGGCCCTAGTCACAAATACGATGACTCCCACCTTGCTAACCCTGGAGTCGTCGGTACTGCCCACATGGGCTACGGTGAGTCCATTGACAGAAGCGCGCTTAAAAAGATTGTTCAAGAAGAACTCGCCAAAGTATTACAAGGAAAGTAAACAATGTCAGACGAAAACGATAACAACGAATTTGATTTTCTGCCTCCCGCAGAACCACCTCCTGCATTTGCGCAGGAAAAAGACAGCTATCACGAATCAGTAGAAGCAGAAGACTTTGGTATGGTCGAGGACTTCGGATTACAGATGGAATACTCTGATGAAGATTTACTCCCCGAGAATACTGCGCCTTCTTCGATTAACGTAGGCTTTGTTGGGGTTGGCGGTGGAGGCAACAAAATGGCGAATGCGTTTATTGAATTAGGTTTCAATAAAACGCTCCTCGTAAACTCAACAGGAAAGGATATTCCAAAGAATGTTGAAGAGGATCACGTCGTTTTAATTCCTGATTCTGATGGAATCGGCAAAAACGTAGACTATGGAAAAGAGGTTTTAAGTCAAAATGGTGCAATTGTTGAAGATGCTCTCCGCATCAAACTCGGTAAAGTTGATTGGTTATTCGTCCTTGCTGGTGGTGGTGGTGGCACCGGTAGTTCTGTTACCGCTCTTCACCCTGTCTTTGAGCGTTACATGCGCTCTGTGCAGTCAAGTGGTCAGGTCGTTTATATAGTCTCTTGGCCGACAGCACAAGAAAACCTTAACCCCACAATCGCTCGTAATGCGTTGACGCTGGCAAATGATGTTGCCAAGCATCCGCATATTGTTTTAGATAATGAGCGTTCGACTAGATTACTACGCGGCAAGATTGGGATGTTAGGGATGTATCCGGTAGCCAACACACAGTTTGCAAAATCTTTAGCACAAGTTCTGAAACTCTCAACAGAGGATTCACCAATCCAGTCCTTTGATTCAAAGGATTTGGAAACCTGCTTGGGTAACAATGGAAGAGCCTTTATGGGTTCGACGATGATAAAAGAGCCAAATACTGGAAAGCTTGGATCGGTAATTCTACACAACTGCATGAACCGCTCAGCGTGCCCACCTCCAAAGGGCAAAGCAGCCGCAGGTTCATTGGTCTTAGTTGTCTCGGAAGAGATGGTGGCTGATCCAAAAATCAGCAAGAATATTGAGTCGGCAATCGCTTATGTCGGCGGTCGATGCGAGACACTGTTCTCTGGCGTTTACGTCAGAAAGAATGTGCCCGGATTGATTGCGATACTAAGTATGAATGGATTAGCGACATAGGAGATCCAAAATGAATTTATGGAATAAACTAACATCACTTTTTTCAAAGACAAAAACAGCCGCAGCGACAGAAGAAGCAGATAACAACGTAACAGGAGAGACCGCGGACAAAGTAAAATGTTCTTGTTCAGACGTGTTTGTTCGTATATGCACCGACGCTGGTGTGAGCAAAAAGGAACTAAACAAAGTAAACGCCGCAGCACTATTTGATGAGTGGTACGAAGGCACTTGTGATGAAGATAGTGTGAGAAATTCAATAGATGAGCTTAGACAAATACATCCCGGTATTAATGCAAAATTGACTGGGAAATTATAAGGAAAATATAAAATGAAAAAATTAACAAAAAAAGAACTTAAGCAATTGATCAAAGAGGAATTTGAAAAGGTAAAAACTGCCGCAGTCCGCGGCCAAGCAATGGACCAGATGAAGCAAGCACGCCAGTCAACAATCAATGATAAAGAGCGCGGTGTCATTCAATCACTTCAACAGCAGCTAACACAAGCCGCTCAACAGGGTAATATTATGACCGGAAAAGTCTTTCGCTTGGCAAATCTTTTATCACAAGAGTTAGCTAAAGTTGTTGCTGCTGGAGCAGAAGAGCCAGCCGGCGAAGAAGTTGTTAACGAAGAAAACGGAAACGACTAATGATGACTAAGGCGAGTGCATTTGCTGATAGGTGGCTTGAGAAACTAGCATCGCGAAAATTGCTTGTCTGGGCTACAGCTACATATCTGGCTATGACCGGACAAGTAGAAAGCGGCGACTGGGTTATAATCTCAGCAATCTATATTGGAACTCAAGCAGTTATCGATGGAATCGCAAAGCTGCGAGGATATGATGCTTAAGAAGCAGGCCCTGGAGTTTGTTGTCAAGAATTGGAAAGCAATACTTATAGTGTTGCTTTTGCTCGTTGTAGTCTTAAAGACACGCTATGATTATCATTTAATGGAATCTGCGTATACTGCAATGATAGAGTCAAACAAAGAACAACTCGAAGGTTTAAGAAAGCTTCACCAAGAAGAATTAGAAGCAAAAGATCGTCTTTTAAAAAAATACCTAGCAGATATGGATGCTTTAGAACAAAAATATGATATGACTCTTGATGAACTAGAAGAACAAAGAGCCAAGAAACAACGTCATTATTATAAAAAGTTTAGTCAAAACAAGGACCACATAATTCAAGATATAGAAACAACAATAGGAGCCAAATATGTTTCTCCTTAGCATTATTTTATTTATTACAAATCCGGTACTCGCCGAAGAACCCCAATTCACTATTCTTGGTGAGAAGCAATGTGCACCATTTGAGGGCGCCCTATTCAACAAACAGGCAACCGCACAGATCCTATCAGCTTATGATCGATTTTTGCCGGCCTGTGACGCACGGGTTAAGTTTGAGCTAGATAAACAGGCCAAGAAATATCAATTTGATATTGACACGCTAAAAATAGAACAAGAGTCCGCAATAAAAGAATACTCGTTATATATCGAGAACAAAGACAAAGAAATCGCAGCGCTCACTAAGTCGCTAAAGAAGACATCGCCGCGCAATAAGTTGTGGTGGTTTGCAGGCGGAGCTATCGCCGGCATGGCAGTGACATATGGCGCCTATAAGGCTTTCGATGAAAGATAAGAATTTAGATCAGATTGCTGCCGTTGAAAAAGCAATTGCCGAAAAGTATGGTGATGAAGCAATTACTAACCCAAAGGCAGCTTGGGATGAATCTAAAGAAAAAGAATACCTTTCGCAGATGCAAGAGTTCTATCAAAAAATTAAGAAAAACGAAGAGTATCAAGAGAAAATCGATATTAATGGCATAAAGGTTTCAAAAAAACTATTTAGTAGAGAATCTTTAAGATGTTGTTCAGTCTGCGGATCTTTTCCAAAGAAATCAATGGATGATGTCTGCCTTACCAAATTTGATTGTTGCAGTAAGTGCCACCTTCAATATGTGGAAGGAAGAGAAGAAAGATGGCTAAAAGGATGGAGACCAAACAATGGCTAAAAAGAAAGAAACAACATCAGTCTACGATATCGTTCAAGGACTATCTCAGGCCGCCGCAAATGCATATGATGGCGCCCTAACAGAAGATGGAGAAGCTGTTAAAGCTGGTCTCCAACGAGAAGAGGGAAACCCACTCATTGACCATCGCGTTATGGATGGTTTCAATGTTGCGTTTTATGGAAACATGATGTGCTTGACGTATCACTCAGAAGTGCAGCTTAAAGAAGTATATGATAATGGCTTTGAAGGTGATGTCGATCAAAGAATGTCAGATATTGCTGGCTGGCTTAAGAAAGAGTATAAGAAGATCACGGGTAACTCCGTCTCGCTAACAGAAGAGGGCGAAGTCGATGTCCGCGTGGAAAACTCCTCCCGTGTGCGTTCTTGGGTAACTGCCAAAAAGCACTATAAGGTTGGAGGCCTTGATGAATCAATGCAGATTGACACTGGCTCAAAAGACAGACTGGATAGCGATTGGAAATCTTTCTTGGAACAAGGTGGATGGACCGGCAAGCGCCCGAAGAACGATACTCGACCAAAAGATAGCGGAGAATAGTAATAATGAACCTCTCTCGTACAAATCTTTATCGTATTATTATTGAAGAGTATCTTCTAGAGGAAGGTATTGAACTTGAAGAAAACAACCAAGCAGTTGAAGATCTCCTAAAGAAAATTCAGGGTGACAAATATCGTGAACCCGAAGTGCGCGATCCCGCTCGATATGCAACAAAAGATGGCGAGACATATCCGATGGAAAAGCCACACATGATAGAAGACAATGTAGAAGAAACAGTTTATGATTTGGTAAAAGATATGTCAGAGGAAGAAATTACACAGGTGTTCAACAACGTGTATTTAAGACTTCACCCAGACGCAGCAGACTCTGAGGCCCCACCTCCAGAATCTCTATACTCTCCAGGCGCCGAAGGCCGCCCAGTGGCTGGTTTCCAGCTAGAGGAATTGATGGGTCTGATCCGCGAGGTTCTTAGCGAAGAGGACGATCTTGACTTCGACGAGTGGATAGACACGCTACTTACAGCGCTAACCGACAAGTATGGGAGCGACATAGACCACGAAGACAAGCTACCAGAATCTATTGCATATTATAAAGAACTTCACGCTCGCGGCGCTTGTCCACACAGCACTGCTGACGAAATTGCATTAGATTACTAGAGATGTATGTCCTTTCAATTAGACAAAAAACAGAGAGTCAAAGAGATCTTAAGATGCGGTAAAGATCCGTCATATTTCTTAAAAACGTATGCCCGTATATCACACCCGATGCACGGGCTTATTTTATTTGATACGTATGATTTTCAAGATACGTTACTCAATGATTTTAATGATTATCGCTTCAATGTGATTCTTAAGGCCCGACAGTTGGGAATCTCAACGATTACCGCTGGATATATCTCGTGGCTAATGTTATTTCACAGAGACAAGTCTATTCTTGTTATGGCAACCAAGTTTGCTACAGCAGGAAACTTGGTCAAAAAAGTTAAAAGCATCATGAAGAATCTGCCAGAATGGATTCGCATTGCCACAATCAGTGTTGACAACCGGACCTCTTTTGAGCTTTCCAACGGATCATCAATTAAGGCTGCTTCCACCTCCGGGGACGCAGGCCGTTCTGAAGCGCTATCGCTCTTGGTTCTTGATGAGGCCGCTCATATTGAAGGTCTAGAAGAACTGTGGACTGGTTTGTATCCCACGTTGTCAACCGGTGGTCGTTGCATTGCCCTTTCCACACCTAATGGTGTTGGTAATTGGTTTCACAAAACTTGTGTTGACGCTGAAAGCGGAGCAAACAACTTTAACCTGACAACACTACCGTGGGATGTGCACCCAGATCGTGACGATGTATGGTATAAAAAAGAAACCAAGAATATGTCAAAGAGACAGATTGCACAAGAACTTGAATGTAACTTCAATACTTCTGGAGAAACTGTGATAGACCCAGAAGAGATGCAGTGGCTATTAACAGTGGTTAAGGAACCAAAACATCGAACCGGGTTTGATAGGAACTTTTGGATCTGGGAAGAGTTCGACCCAACTTGTAGCTATCTAATGGTTGCCGATGTTTCCCGCGGCGATGGCGCCGACTTCTCAACATTTCATATTGTAAAATTAGAAACTCTAGAAGTAATAGGTGAATATCAAGGAAAACCAACGCTTGATATGTATGCTAATATGCTAAACAGTGTTGGGCGAGAATTTGGAAATGCAATGCTGGTGGTCGAAAACAACAACATCGGATATTCTGTTTTAGATAAGCTTATAAATGAATACCAATACCCTAATGTATACCACTCTATTAAGTCTACACACGAATATATCGAGCAGCATGTCGCCGAACACCGCAACAGCGCAGTTCCTGGTTTTACAACTTCCATGAAGACACGCCCGCTTATCATAGCGAAATTAGAAGAGTTTATCAGAAATAAACTAATTAAAGTGTATTCTTCTCGCACAATTAACGAGATGAAAACATTTATTTGGAAGAACGGAAGACCACAAGCTATGAAAGGCTATAATGATGATTTAATCATGGCTTTAGCTATTGCGTGCTGGGTTAGAGACACAGCATTGCAGGTAAACGCTAGAGATTTAAATTATCAAAAAGCTTTCGTAGATGCTATCATAACGTCAAAAACATCTTTTGATACTAAAATTAAAGGACAAATTGGCTACAAAAAAGATGGCGTTCTTGATAAAATGTCTGAAGCAGAAGACCTATATAAAGAATATATGTGGATCATAAAATAAAAAGCGAGAAATTAAATGGCAGACAGAAACAGAAGACAAGGCAAAAATCCAGTTAATAGAGAGTCAGATTTATTTAAATCACTGACAAAACTATTCTCCGGCCCAATCATTAACTACAGATCACAATCTGGTCGTAAGATCAGAAGACAGCATCTCGATAAATTTTCCACAAGATTTAAGTCAGCCTCCGGCCAACAGTTTAAGAAGCAAACATATAACCCACTTGACACCATTGCCGCAAATGCAATCACCAACCAGCGTCGTGGTGAAAGATATATCGATTTTGATCAAATGGAGTATATGCCCGAGATTGCATCTTCTCTAGATATTTATGCAGATGAGATGACCACGTTCTCTGATTTGCGACCAATGCTCAATATTAAATGTGCGAATGAAGAGATTAAAGCTGTGCTTGATATTCTATATAAAAACGTTTTAAACGTTGAGTACAACTTGTTTGGCTGGTGTCGTACTATGTGTAAATATGGAGATTTTATACTTTATTTGGATATCGACGATAACCATGGTGTTCAATCAACCATTGCGCTGCCTATCCAAGATATTGAAAGACTTGAGGGCTTAGATTCAACGAATCCCAATTATATTCAATACCAGTGGAACTCTGCCGGTATGACATTCGAAAACTGGCAAGTTGCTCATTTCCGTATTCTTGGAAACGATAAATACTCCCCATATGGTACTTCAGTCCTTGAGCCGGCCCGCCGAATCTGGCGCCAGCTTACACTTATGGAAGATGCGATGATGGCCTATCGTGTTGTGCGTTCTTCAGAGCGCCGCGTGTTCAAGATTGATGTTGGCGCCATTCCGCCGCAAGATGTTGAACAATATATGCAGAAGATTGTCTCACAGCTTAAGAGACACTCTATTGTTAATAAAGACACAGGCCGCGTTGATTTACGCTACAATCCGCTTTCCATCGAAGAAGATTACTACATTCCTGTACGTGCTGGGTCAGTCACAGACATTCAAAATCTTGCCGGCGGCACAAACACAACAGAAATCGATGATATCAAGTATCTCCGAGACAAGCTGTTCTCAGCCCTTAAGGTACCTCAGTCGTATCTAACAATGGGCGAGGGCGCCACGGAAGACAAGACGACCCTGGCACAAAAAGACATCAGGTTTGCCAGAACAATTCAGAGACTTCAGAGAACCATTATTCACGAATTGGAAAAGATTGGCGTTATTCATCTTTATACTCTTGGTTTTCGCGGCGACGATTTGATTAATTTCAAATTAGCTCTTAATAATCCTTCAAAGATCGCCGAATTACAAGAGCTTGAGCACTGGAAAACAAAGTTTGATATTGCAGCATCCGCTACAGAAGGATACTTCTCTCGTTCTTGGGTGGCTGAGAATATCTTTAATATGTCGCACGAAGAATTCTTGCGCTGCCAACGTGAAGTATATTATGATCGCAAACATGATGCAGCATTGCAGCAGGTGGCCGAAGCCGCTGCAGCCGGCGAAACCGCCGGTGCTTTGGGTGGTGGCGAACTAGGTGGTGGCGAACTAGGAGGCGGAGAGCTAGGCGGTGAACTGGGGGGTGACCTCGAAGCAGGCGCCGACCTTGGTGGAGGGCCAGAAGAGATGCCTGCAGGCGAAGCTGGCGCCGAAGAACCAGCCGGCGACGAATCCCCGTTACTCGCAGTACCACCAGGATCCCGGAACTCTCCGAGACTTACCCCTGGCGCGAAAGGAAAGGTATATAATCCAGTTAAAAGCGACTCTCGCCCTCAAGGCGCGCGCACAAGAAATTATGCCAGTATTGCCACTCCAGAAACTAACACCTATAGGGCCAACAATCTGGGCGCCTCCGACCTAAGATCTCTTTCGAGGGGTATTTATGAGCAGCAGGAATCTATTTACTCACGAAGAGAGTTAGATGAGGAGCAAAATGTGCTTGGTATTAATCAATCAATACGTGGTCTCATAGAAGAGCTTGAAACAAAAAAACAAACCCCAACGGAGCAAAATAATGAAGGTTAAACATAATAAAAAAAGGAACACGGCTTTTGTTTATGAAGCACTGATAAAAGAAGTTACTGCTGCCATAATTAAAAAAGACAAGGAACAAAGTGATAAAATCATAGATATCTTAAGAAAGCACTTTAATCAAGATTCATTATTAAAAAGAGATTTGGAATGCTATCGTTCTCTATATGAAAATCAAAATATAGACAAAGATGTAAGTACAAAGATCCTAAAAGAGGCCACAATAAACAAGAGAATGATTGATCCGGAAGGTCTTTTTAGACAGCAAACCGAATTCATCAAAGATGTTAATAAAAATGTTTCACCATCCGTGTTTAATAATTTTGTTCCAAATTATAAAGCTTTGGCAACAATTAACAAAATGTTCAACACCACATCTCCAAAAGAGAAGGTTTTGTTGGAAAATATAATAATAGAGAATATGTCAAACGAGGTTGCTGAGAACTCATCTGAGGCAATAGATAATCTTGTATACACCACATTTGTTAAGAGATTCAACGAAAAATATGATGACAATCTGCTAGAAGAGCAAAGACAACTCTTAAGTCACTATATTTCATCCTTTGTTGATAACTCCTTAGAATTAAAAATGTTCATGAACGAAGAAATCTCAAGACTAAAGAAGAATCTATCAGAAGCTCTGAAGCAAGAAGATATTAAAAACGACGCTGATATGGTTAAAAAGACAAAGCAGGTCATTGGTGTTCTAAAGGAATTTGCCAATGACACCGATAAAGAAAGAGTCCTCTTGACCGTTTTGAAAACACAACAACTTGTAAAGGAAATCCACCAAGATGGCAGTAGTAGTTAAGTTAGTCCCCAGTGACGAACCAATTAAAATCAAAGTTGGCGCCGCAGCCACAAAACCAACACCGTCCATAAGACTTGAACTGAACATCAGAAAAAGCCTCAGTGGGGACTTGATGATTTTTGATCATGCAGACATAGACATTGTTCTGTCTTCTAAAACCAGTAAGATAACTGCATTCCCGAAAGAAACAATGAATGATTTAGTTTACGGTGCTCAAAACAGGCTGTTTGCACATCTTCGCAAGAAGGGTATTGTCATTGCCGAATCAGTACAGGGTGCATCATATTACGGGGCCATGGAAGCTAAATTAGAAACACCATACAGTGATAAAATAAATGCTGCTAAGTTTGCATTAATCAATATTAGTAAATTCATTGACGAGGAGCGCCCATACTTTGAGAACATTGAAGCTCAAATTGCTGGCTTTGATGATGAAATGACCGATCCGAACAAGGCAGACTCGACCGATCTCGGAGATGTCGCCCAAAAGGATCAGCAAGGCTCAATCCGGCCAGGCTATGTGAGAGATTCATCTGCGTTCTCTTACATGTATACAGTTTAAGGAACACTATAGTGTCTGATATGAAGTTGATAATGGAGAATTGGTCTGCATATGTGGGTGAGGCTCAAGAGCCAGATGCTCTAGAAATGACCTGGGGGCAGCTAAAGGACACTATCTCTGCAGCGCAAGAAATGCAGGATTCCGAAATGTCGGCTCAACGAGAGTCTGAATTATTAAAAGTTCTAGGACGAGAAGGGTTTAAGCTAGCTGTATCGTTTACAGGTCCACTGGGAGGCTTGATTAGTGCCTCAGCAAGCGTTGGAGAGGCAGTCTCCAAGATGTTTCAGTCTGCAGCCCAAGAGCCCGATCAAAAGACCGCAAACAACCCCCTGATGGCCATAATGAACATAAGTGACTCGTTTCAGGAATTAATTGATGACAAATTAGAGGATAGGTTTATTAAGGAAATGGCGCCTCAAATAGAGAAACTGGCACTCACTGCGCCAAATCAGCCAATCCCTAATATGGATATAGTGATTAGAGATTGGTTAAAGAAACAAAATATTGGCGGCACAAAAGGAAATACCGTTCAGAAGGAAATATAAATGGAACTATTAATATTTATTTTATGTGCTTATGGGTTAACACAAATAGTGGTATATGGTAGTCTTTTAAATAAGATTAGACCTAAAAAGGGAAAACTAGGAGAACTGTTTCGATGCCCAATGTGTATGGGTTTTCACATAGGGTGGTTTTTAATGCTGCTTTCTCCGTTCACAGAACTATTTAGTTTTGATGTAACTGTAGTTAATTTCTTCCTTTTAGGGTGGCTGTCATCGGGTACGTCATATGTGCTAAACATGATTTTCGGAGATAATGGAGTAAAATATGAACACAGACATTTGGACACAGAAGTGGATGCTACAACCAGTTAGACACTGTTGTAAGGGATCTTAGCTATGGGCAAAGTACTTTTAAGAGAATATTATGAGCTTTGCGAAGGTGGTGTTTGTCAAGATCTTTTAACCGAAGATGAAAAACGCTTTGTCGCAAGTGGTGGAATGATTTTGACCGGCAAGCTGCAAGAAGGCGGCGTCGTCAATGGCAACGGTCGCGTATATCCTCCTCCTGTTTTACAAAGAGAGGTGAAGAACTACCAGAAGTTAGTGAAAGAGCGCCGTGCACTAGGAGAACTAGATCACCCAGATGATTCAGTAATCAACCTTAAAAATGCCTCCCATATGGTAACTTCAGTCTGGATGGAAGGCAATTCTGTTATGGGTAAAGTACAGGTGCTAAATACGCCATCTGGAAAGATTCTCCAAGAGCTTGTAAACGATGGCGTGAAGCTGGGCATTTCCTCTAGAGGGATGGGCTCAGTAAGCGAAAACAATGGACAAACAATTGTTGAAGATGACTTTCAATTAATTTGTTTTGATTTTGTATCAGAGCCATCAACACCAAATGCATTTATGATGAAAGAGGCCAAAGACCTTGCCCCGCCAAATATTTTAACAAAAGCAGATAAAATTAACAGATTATTAAATGAGGTATTAAACGATGAATAGTTGGTCAAGTTTTAAAGATGACAAGATCATAATGGAAGCCTGGCGCTCTCATCTCGATGAAGATGTCGACGCTAAAAGACTCGCAGAAGATCTCGACAAAGAATTAGAAAGAATCGATGAATTGTTTGGTTTTGGAAAATCAAGAGAAGATAAATGGAAGGCAATTGCCGCCGGCGAAGATGAAGAAGATGCCGCCGAGCCAGCAGATGCAGCTAAGCCAGATGGAGAGAAAGAGGAGAAACGAGGCTTTTTTGGCAAGATGGCTGATTACGCAAAAGGAGTCAAAGACATTTCAGGGTTCTTTGGCAAAGGTGCCGGCACACTATTGGGCGGCGAAGAGACATTCGACATCAAGAAAAGAAAAGAACTCAAAGACAACGCACAGAAAGAGCTTAACAAGTGGCTATCAAATTTGAATTACCCGCCACTATCGGCCATTAATAATAAATTATTCTCAGCACAATTTCCGAATAATGATAAGTCAGAGTTCAATCAACAACTCCAGATGGTTAATCAGGCTTACGATACCATTGTTTCCGACCATGAGGAAGGCAAGATTGATGCTCCTCGTGCCAACCTAATCATTGCAGTTATGCGTGGTATGCTTATTTACTACCAAGACTTTGCAATTGCAGACCGATATATGTATATCAAAGAGCAGGAAGATGAGGCTGAAGAAGAGGAAGAAAAGGCCGGCGCCGCACAGGGTGCAGTCTCTAAGAACGTTGCTGCAGCCTATAGCAAGAAGCTTCCATTGGGCCTCGCCGCAGCCGGTACTGCTGCAATGGGCGCAGGTTTCCTGGCCAACTCCGCATGGTTCCAAGATTGGCTGTTGTCTTTGCGAGATATGACCGAGACTATCGAAGTTGATGAGATCGTCAAGAATGCAACTAAGACAATGGATCTTGGAGAAGTTAAGCCCGGCGAAGGCGTAATCAAGGTCATCAGAAGGCTCGTTCCGGGTAAAGAAGATTTCGCAAGAGGAACTGGTTCAAATCTAGGGTTTTTGAAAGATCCAAAAAATAAAATGGTGTACAACCTGCTTAAAGCTGCTATGGGAGATCAGCCTGGAACCGACGTGGGCGCATTCGAAAACTTGGTCAATAGTGACGCAGATGCATTCACAACTTTTGTTTCGGGCCCGATGTCCGGACGCGGCGGCACACTGTTCGCAATCAACAAAGGCAAATTCCAAGGCACCTTTAATAACATAATCAGAAAACAAATACAGCGCGTTAAGAAGCAGCCTGCAAACACAACCAAAAATTGGTTTATTAGCAATGCAGCCAAGTTCTTGGGCCCTGTCTTACAGGCTCTTGGCCTAGGCGCCCTTGCTGGTGCAGGTGTGTCGGCAGCTATGCGTGCTAAGGGCAAGCGCTCATCTCGTATGGCTCAGCTTAAGACGCTGGTCGATACGATGGTAGATGTGACCGCAAAGGACGCGAAGACCCCCCCACAGGACGCAACAAAGTCCAAAGGGCCAGCACCAGTCCAACACTCTCAAGGGCGCCCAGCACTTGATTCTGATGCGCAAGCAGCACAACAGGCCAGAGCCTCAGCGTCAAACGCTGCAGCAAAGCCGCAGGCCGCAGCAGCAGATGATAAGAAGGCCGCCAAGAAGTGCAATCCAGGATATGGCGTCAATAGCCAGGGCGTGTGTGTTCCGTTTGGTACTCCCGATCCTGGCTCACCTGGCGGCAAAGTAGCCCCCGGTGGCACCGCCTCTGACCAGGCTGCTGAAAAACCAGCTAAAAAGTGCAATCCAGGATATGGTCTTAATAGTTCAGGCGCCTGTGTGCCGTGGGGTACCCCAGATACAAAAATGCCAGGAGGCAAGGTACAACCGGGCGCTGGAGTAAACGAGTCTACCGATAGGTGGCAAAAACTAGCAGGAATTATCAAAGGGTGATAAATGAAAAAGTCAGATTTGAAAAAATTAATTAAACCACTTGTGAAAGAATGCATTCATGAGGTTCTTTTAGAAGAGGGCCTCCTTTCGAATGTGGTGGCAGAAGTTGCGAAAGGGATGCAAAACAATCTTGTCGTTGAGTCCACACCTCCACAGAGAAGGGCTCAGCCTAAACAGGATATGACTGCCAAAAACGATGAAGCTAGACAAAAATTAGCTGAGCATAGAAAGAAAATGCTAAATGCCGTAGGACAAGATGCCTACAATGGTGTTGATATTTTTGAAGGCACAACTCCAACGAGAGAGCCAAGCAAACAACAAGGCTCAACCGATCTGGGAGATCCCAGTGACGCAGGAGTTGATATCAGCTCATTGGTTGGCGGCGCCTCACAGATATGGCGGGCTATGAAATGAAAAAATCAAATGTCATAGTAAAGGCCAAAGATGTCAGAGGCAGTTCCGAGAAGCTAATCAGACGTTTTATTAAAAAGACAAAGAAGGCAAAGATAATAGAGCAGGTACGCGAAAGAAGATACTACAAAAAACCTTCCGTCAGAAAGAAGGAAAAGAGAGAAAGAGCAGTCAGGCTGCGCAGAAGAGAAGAACAAAAAAGATTAAGAGCACAAGAAAGGCGCAATAGAAAAAAATAGAGACTATTTATTGTGAACGTATATAAAATAGGAGATTTATAATGGCAAACTGGTCAGACCCATCATGGAAAATGCGAGTAGGTGTTAATCACACCCCTGCTTATCAAGTTAGTGGCCGACCCTTTGCGTCGGGTAATATTGACGCCCAAGAAGATCAGCAAGTGGTTAACTTCCCTTATGTTACAAGATGGGTGCAAGTTATTAACCACGGATCAAGCTCGGTTAATGTCGGCTTCGGCCCTAACGCTTTTTTCCCTGATAATAATAATTTCTTCACTGTCGCTAGTGGCTCCAGCAGTGATAGACTTGAAGTAAAAGTAAGTAGAATTTACGTGTTCGGGGGAGACAATGTTAAAATCGGTGCAAGTGAAGGAATTTCAGTTGTCGCGGGACTTACAAGCATTGATGTCAGTCAAGTCAATCCCCCAACAGGCTCCAGTGATCAGTGGCACTTAGAGCCGGGTAACAACATTAGCTGGTCGGGTTCCTACAACGGGGTTGGCTAACATATGTCGGGATTTGGATGGGCATATGTAGATTGCGATGATATTCGTCACACCAATGTTGATGGTGTAACGGGTTCTGTAATGTTCTTGACCGGAAATAATTCAATTTCCGGCTCAAACATGTTTCGATATAATTATAATGGCTCAATCCCCGACGCCGGCGCCCAAAGTAGCCTTATACTTACTGGAACATTTCATATATCAGGAGCGATCTCTGCCAGTAGCTACCATTTCGAAAATGTTACAGACATTGATGTCAGTGGTTCAACCAGATTCGGTAATTCCGCCGATGATAATCACTCACGCACAGGAAGCTTCTGGATTGACAATGGTTCTAGTGTATTCTTTACTGCCAGTGCGACAAGTCAACAGACGTTTGTAAAAGGTTTTGGCGGAAATTACACACAAGTCGGCGCCGCAGCCTACACAGCCTCAACGTCCGATTATATTATAGGTGTTGCGCTTAACTCAAATGTGGTCGTTACCATACCGAGCCCTGCAGATTTTAGTGCTGGCGCTGTTATGGTTATCAAAGATGAAGTCCAAACAAGATCCGGCACAAATATTATATTAACAAGCGCGGTCGGTACAGCATACCAGTTTGATGATGGGTTCACATATACCATCACTGGGTCAATGCCTGCGGTTAGCATATATTCAAATGGAAGTAACTGGTTTGTCTTCTAGTTAGTGTTAGGAGATAGGCCATGGCACATAACACCCTTAAGGGCCGCGTTATCGCACCGGCCGTTTTCCAAGCCCCAGCAGATGGTATTCTTTCTGGAAACTTAAGTACATCCGACGCCGCCGAAGTTATTAATGTTCCACGTGTCTCTAACGCCACCAACAACGCAATCTTAACAAACGTTGGTGGTGATGCTAACTCCATAGTGTGTGAGAGCAATCTAACATTTGACGGAGACACATTAAATGTTGTAGGAGATATAACAGCATCTGCCGGCGCATCAATTTTAGGCACTCTGCACGTATCGAGTAGCGTAGCAATGCAGGTCACTGGCGCCGTGTATTTTAACACAGCTATATCATCATCTACCTTTTATGGTGATGGTAGTAACTTGATTAATGTCAAAGCAGACCACGTTGTCGCCGAGGGTCCACGATACTCCATTCAATTCCACGACCCGACAGATGGAGACCTTACAGGTTCTGCAACGTTTTTGTTTGAATCAGATATCCTAAAACTTGGAGGTGGACTAAAACTAAACCGCACAAGCATTACCTCAATTTATACTGCTTCGGCTACTGATTATTATATCGGAGTCGACTCATCGGGCGGCACGATATCCCTCAGATTGCCTGATGCATCCACCTTGTCAGACGGTCAAACATATGTTGTAAAGGACGAGGGAGGCGTTGCACACACTAATAACATCACAATTGTGGCCTCTGGGTCACAAACTATCGACGGCCAAAATTCAGTAGTTTTAGAGTCTCCCTATGCAGCACTGCAGCTTTATTGTAACGGCTCAAATAAATACTTCATCTGCTAAAGAATCAGTACTTACAAAGTACTATGTATATCCGGACAAGGCGTATGCCATCTGCCTTTGGGTAGAGCGGTAAATGGGTGTACTATATCTTGTCCAACCATAAAACAAAAACTAATAATATGGAGGGTTTTTAATAAATGGCTTATAAATTTCAAAGACTAGCCGCACGAATGAGCGGCTCTCTCACACAAGAGGGTGACATTGCGATCACTACCGACACTGGTACCACAGTGAGTGTGATGGATCAAAATGGTATTATCTCTGGCTCTAGCCACCTTGAAGCAGGTGGTAACTTGGTCGTTGCTGGTACTGTTACACTCGCTGGTGTCGCTGACACCGCAATCGCAGTTGGTTCTGACGGGCTATACTTCAAGGATGCCGATGGCACCATGAAGACCGACACAGTTGCCGACCTTATGACCGCCGCCGCAGGCGCTGGTCTTGCCGCATCTAGCGGCGTTCTCTCAGTCGACATCGACGAGCTTAGTGCTCTCGGTGGCGCAGGTCTTCACCAGACTCAGGATCACTTTATGTTCTCCGACAATGGTACAGAGAAGAAGATTACATTCAGTAACCTTCAAGACGCTGTTTTCGCTGACGTAAGTGGCGATGCTACTATCGCTGCTGGTGGTGCTCTCACCATCGCTGCCGATGCTGTTGAGCCATCAATGATGAACATCTTTGATGATTCTTTGGCTGCCACAGACACTCACTTTATGATTGCTGATGGAACTGACTACAGCTCTTTCGCTCTTAGCGGTGATGTGACTTGCACCAATGCTGGTGTTGTGACTATCGCAAACGATGCTGTCGAAACTGCTATGCTCAATGACAACATCATTAGCGGCCAAACCGAATTGGCTCACGCCGATATCGCTGATGCTGACGAATTCATGATCTCCGATGGTGGGACCTTGAAAAGAGTTGGTGTTGACAGTCTTCGCGACCACTACTTCGGTGTCGTCTCTGGCGATGCTACAATCGCTGACGGTGGTGCTCTCACCATCGCTGCAAACGCTGTCCAGACCGGAATGGTCCACGACGACGTTGCAACTGAGTTAGCTGGCGACGGTCTTTCGGCCTCTTCTGGTGTTATGGCAGTCGCAGTTTCTGGTGCAATTAAAGTTGCTTCAGACAAGGTTGGCCTTTCAGGTTCTCTTGCCGGCACAGGTTTGACTTACGACGGTGGTGTTGATAGCATCTCCTCTCTTGCACTTGACATCGATGGTCTTTCTGCTCTCGGCGGAACCGGTGTTGCCCAGGGTGATCACTTTGTGTTCTCCGACGGCGGAAGTGAAAAGAAGATCACTGCTTCTAACCTAGAAGACTGGATCTTCGGCAATGTTTCAGGTGACGCTACAATCGCCGCTGGTGGTGCTCTTACCATCGCTGCAAACGCTGTCCAAACCGGAATGGTCCACGACGACGTTGCAACTGAACTGGCCGGCGCAGGCCTCTCTGCTGCTTCTGGTGTCATGGCTCTTGACCTCAACGAACTAACTGCCGAGACACTCGCTTCTGGCGATTTCCTGGCTTTCGTTGATTCGACTGACAATGGTACCCACAAAGAGACTGTCGATGACCTCGCTACTCTCTTTGCTGGTAACGGTCTTTCTGCTGCCTCAGCAGTTATGGCTCTTGACCTTAACGAGTTGTCTGCCGCTGCTGTTAACGTTGCTAACGATAGCATTGCTATTGTTGACGCTGACGACAGCAACGCATCCAAAAAGGAAAGCATTGCTGACCTTATGACTGCTGTTGCAGGCGCAGGCCTTACCGCAACAAACGGCGTCTTGGCAGTTGATTCTGCCGTGGCTCCAGTGGCGCGCGGTGATGCTAACGTTACTCTATCTGAGGGCTTCAACTACGGTTCCACCAGTCTTACTTCCGCTCGTACCTGGACTCTTCCAGCACCAGCCGAAGCAGGTGACATCGTGCACGTTAAGGCTCCAGCTAACTGTAGTACAACATTGACAATCACAATTGATGGTGGTACCATCGATGGTGACTCAAGCATCGTTCTAGAATCGCCACACGCTGCAGTTTCTCTAATCTGCTTCGATCAAGGTAACGACCTCTGGAAGCTATTCTAATCTGGATTTTATCCTGGTTGGCATAGATTGCTAATTATTGGGTGCCCTCCTCGTGGGGGCACCCTCTTTTTTGTGGATATTAACAGCGAACTGCGCTATTTATTCATTGAGAGGGTTTAAAGTATGGCATACAATGTATTGAAAGGGATCGTAGAAGGCTCGGTGGATCAACACGCCGATCAGGAAATTGAAGGTATAAAAGTATTTAAGAGCACCATTAGTGCTAGCGTTTTTTATGACACAGACGCGCAAAGCCCCTGCGCAACAGTGAAAGATGTTGCATTAACAAAGATCAATGGCGCCACAAAAAATTCAGTTTTAGTTTATAACGGTGCCGGCGAAGCCACTGTGAATTATAATCTTACATTCTCTGATGATACATTAGCTGCTAAAAAGATCTGGGCTACAAACATTGCGGGCTGTGGAGAGGGTATAACCAATATCCAACCAAAGAACATATCAGGAAAAATACCAGCAACCAGTATAGCACACGCCGCAGGTCTCCGCGACATCCGCGGCAAGCTGCAAGTACATGCTGGCCCAGGCTTAACACTCAATGACGACGGCCTTAACGTTTCCTATGCTCCCGAGAGCGCTTTGGGATTTGTGGGCGGAAAACTGACTATTGATCCGACTAAGGCACAAAACATACAAAACGGCGGTCAAAATATAAGTGATGCTGACTTGTTGTTGATAGCAGACGTTTCAACAGGCAACGTAAAAAACACGTCAGCAGCAAATTTGTATAATGGTTACTTGAAATCAAAGATTCCGCAAGCATCCGGCCCACTCAATGCCATACAGCTTAAAGGAAAATCTGGTTTTGATTCTTCAGTGAACCTAACATATGATGCGAAAAACAATTCACTAGTTGTAAATGGTAGCCTAAGCGCCAACAAAGCAGAGATTAACAATTCATTAGTATGTAATGGGGCTATATATGGGAACATTAAGACAGTTAGCCCCGAGTATTATGAAGTACAAGATACGGACTATACAATCTTGTGTGATTCTACAAAAAATGTTGTGAATGTTATTCTCCCTCCTGCTTGCAATTATGCCGGCCGCATTTTAACAATTAAGAAAATAAATGACAATAAGCATAGCCTACGCTCACGCCCAGTAAAGGTAAGAGTTCAAGAAGGCAGCATAGATTTTACAGATGAGATAGAGCTTAAGATGAATTATTCATCGAGAACCATACAATCAGACGGTGATAACTGGTGGGTTGTTGGGCATAAAGGAACCTAATTAGGAAAAGGAAACAAACAACCAAATGGCATATAACCAATCAAAAGGCCCAAGACAGCTTGGCGACATTAAAAATGAAAACGATGATGATACACAGATAGATTTTGAAGATGACTTCATAGCGTTTAAAACCAACGACGAACAGAGATTGATTATTTCTGGTTCTTATATTACATCTTCATTGGCACTGTCCTGTTCATTGGGGATCACTGCGTCTTCTTTTTTAGTTGACGGCGACGGCACGTTCGGTTCTATTTACGGCCTTGTATCTGGTTCCGGAACAGCAACGTTTCATCAAGCCACTTTTGATCGCATTGTAGCCGGCACTGCCGACATCAACGGCGGCTCAGTCGATGGCGCGACGGTTGGTGCCGCAACCCAGGCTGCTGGTAGCTTCACAACATTGTCGGCCTCTAGTACAGCCGATCTGGCCGGCCAAGTTCGTTTCGGTACTGAAAATCAAACAACAGTATCGACAGTAGGTTTGATTTCTTCTTCGGCAGAAAGCACTCTTTACAAAACAACTTTTGATCGAATTGTGGCTGGTACCGCTGATATCAACGGGGGTACTGTTGATGGAGCAACGGTCGGCGCATCTACTCAAGCTGCCGGTAGTTTCACAACATTATCAGCCTCTAGTACAGTCGACCTACCAGGCCAGGTGCGCTTTGGCACAGAGAACCAGACAATAGTAACTTCAACACACTTGTCAAGCTCGTTAAACATTTCCGGCGCCGCATTTTATGCCAACGGGGTGTTATTAGGCCCTGGCGCTGTTTCAGCAGTTGCCAACGGTGCAGACAACAGAGTAGCCACCTTCAGTTCTGCGGATGCTCTCAACGGCGAGGCCAACCTGACATTTGATGGAACAGATTTAGGTGTCTCCGACAAGATCTTTCATGTAGGTGATACGGATACTTATATCAACTTTACAACTGACGACATAAACTTTCAGGCCGGCGGCGTCAATTTTCTAGATCTCACTGAGGATACTCAAAACGAAGCAACTTTTAATGAAGGCGGCGTGGATGTTGATTTTAGGGTTGAGTCTGAGAACGACACACATATGCTTTTTGTTGACGCTGCAAATGATGCTGTTAGTGTTGGTGTTTCCACCGATGCGCCGGCGGCTGTGCTAGAGGTTGTAGGTGATGGCGCTGCGGGGAAACCCACGTTTACTGTCATTCATGCAGAAAATACCAACAATGCTGTTAACATCACAGCAGATTCCATAACAACAGCCAAAGCTTTGCGCATATCTGCTGACGCCTTAACAACTGGTAACGCTCTTTATATTGATGATGATTCATCAAGTACGGGAACAAGAAATACCGCAATGGTGATTCAGAATAATGCTGCAGCAATTGCCGCCACCGCGCTCACGGTTCAGTCAGACGGCGGCACAACAGGAGTAAAACTAGACAAGAATTACTCGGATCTCACTGAAGCCTCAATAACCGGCTTGCACATAGACTGGGATAAGACCGGCACTTCCACATCAGACAATACCATGTATGGTATCCAGCTTGATATGGACAATACCACAGCCACCAATGGCAACAACTATATGTATGGTTTGTACGTCACCCCAACGCTCACACACGCCGCTGATGCTGGTGGCGCCTTTGTGTATGGTGCGTACATTAACGCACAAGGCGGAACAAACGGCAGCAGCCTCGTCCAAGGTGCAAGGATCGAAGCAGGCGGCGGCGATATCAACTACGGACTCCAACTTGATGTCGAGGATGGCGGAGTTGATCTTAGAATTGAAAGTTCAGCCGATAGTGGCGATTACTTCCAGATTCAAACGACTACTCACGGCGCAACCACGTTCACAACAGTTGACGATAACGCGACCGCTGCTCACCTTACATGTAGTATCGATGGAGATATTGTCTTAACCCCTGCCGGCGGCAATGTTCTCGTTAATGGCCAAATATCAGCTTCAAATGCGTCAACGATATATAAACTAGATACATACTCAGTAACAGCTAGCGGTGATAGCCACTTCTTAGGAAGAGTTGGAGTTGGAACTCAGCATCCAGAATATGATTTACACGTTAATGGTGCCGGCGTTACCGTCGCGACCATTGATGGTGGCGCCAGTTCAGATGCATATTTGAAATTTGCCACAAACGGAACTGAAAAAGCATATCTTAAGCTCGGCGCCGGCGGAAACCTTTTAATCACACATGATGCAACTGGTGGTGATATATTGTTTATTGCTAAACCAGGCGGTACGCCAACAACATATCTTACGATGGATGCCAATCCGGTCGCGCTAACGGCTTCTGTCGACACCTACGTGCTTGGCGCCCTCCACCAGAGTGGCTCAAACTATCGAAAATATGAAAATAAAGACGCGAACTACACACTGACGGCTGCAGACCATATTATTTATATGGATACGAACAGCACCTTTTTAACAGCATCATTACCAGATGCTACGACCGTTGATGGCATTGTGTATACGATTAAAAACACCAATACAAACTTGATGGTGATTAAGCCAAATGGAGCCCAAACCATTGATGGAATGACATCGCTCACAGGAACTATCGGCCAATCTTATACGCTAGCAGCAAATGGTGACATATGGTCAATTCTGTCTTCCCACAGTTCATCAGTATAGTAAGTTCAGGCAATGGATACAATATAAACGGTTTTTTCATCATAATTGCACTATTTATAATGAAAACTATTTCATAGGAGTTTATAAATGTCATCTTTGCTTGAACAGGCACTAATTGATGCGAAAGCATTAAGAGAGGCCGCCCTTAAAAACGCTGAAGCCTCAATTATCGAAAAATACTCAGAAGAGGTCCGCTCTACTTTAGATAATCTTTTAGAGCAAGACGAAATGGGACTCGGCATGCCTGCCCCCGGCGCCGAAGCTGCACCCGTTGGTGGAGACGCTGCAGAGGATGTGCCACTGGGAGCCGGTGAAGGCGAAGAACTGTGTGCCTGTGATGACGAAGGCGAAGACAGTGAAGTGACTATCAATTTTGATGAGTTGGCCGAGGCACTAAAGGCCCTTAATGAAGACTCCGAAGTCGCTGACATTGAAGAAAACGATGACATTGAGATTACAGAAGAAGAAGAGGTACTCGTTTCCGACGAAGCTGCCTCCGAATCGGCCGATGCAGACGCCATGGTAGATGCTGGTCTTGAAGAAGATAAAAAGCCCGATGGAGATGGAGACGGAGTTCCCCCCTGGGCTGATAAAGATGACAACGATGAAGATGTGCAAGAAGAGGCTCTAGATAGCCTTGTTGACGCCATCGCAGAGAAATTAACCGTCGATATGGGTGCAGATTTGACCGGCTGGGCCGGCAGACGCAGCGAAGACACCAAGCATGCAATGGAAAAAGAAATTGCACACCGCCGCAGCACCGAATTACAAGACGATTTAGAAGCTTTGAGAAAGGCTCAAGAAGAGTTGGTTTTCGAAAATAACCAACTCAAAGAGCAAAATCAAAATTACGAAGAAGTGGTCGAGCAGCTGAAGGAAACCGTCGTTGACGTTAACCTTTCAAATGCTCGCTTACTTTATACGAACCGAGTATTAAGAAATACCTCCCTTAATGAGCGACAAAAAAATAAAATTGTCGAAGCGATTTCTGGCGCCGGTTCTGTAACAGAGGCAAAACTTATTTTCGAAACACTTCAAAGCACAGTGGAGACTAAGCCAAAACGCAGTCCACAGTCACTGAGCGAAGCTATCGGACGTAACCGCGCATCTGTTATTCGTGCTACCCGCAAAGAAAGCACGACATCCGATCCAATTTCGGATCGAATGAAAAAACTAGCTGGAATAAAATAATCATTATATAAAATAAAAGGAGGTGATTTAAAAATGTCTAGTATTATAGAAAGATTGACCGAAGGTGTTGTCAATCGTGATATGCGTGCAGAAGGTCACGCCCTACTTTCAAAGTGGGAAAAAACCGGACTCCTAGAAGGTCTCACCGAAGCTCGTCACCGTGATGGTATGGCGCGTCTTCTTGAGAACCAAGCTAAGGAGCTTCTCCGTGAGAGCACCAGTATGGCTGCAGGAGATGTTGATGGCTTTGCCGCTGTCGCATTCCCAATCGTGCGCCGTGTTTTCGCAGGTTTGATCGCAAACGATCTCGTTTCCGTTCAGCCGATGAGTCTACCAAGTGGTCTCATCTTCTTCCTCGACTTCACGTTCTCAGGTGATCTTGGAACAGGAACAACAACTGGTAAACTTGGTAACCTCGCTGGTAAGTCCATTTATGGTACCGACCGCGTTGGTGCAGAAATCACAGGTGGTGTGGATCTACTTGACGTTCGTAAGGGCGATCTCTCAGGTCCGCGTATGTCCGCTCGTGGTTACGCATATTCGTCTCCAAGTGGTTCCGATGCATCGGTAGCCGGCCTGTATGTTACAGGTGCTGCTATTTTCCCAAGCATGACGAACCTAGACAGAAAGTTGATTCAATACGATCCTGACCTTCTGTCTCTTGACAACGGGACTGGTACGGCAACCCACGCTGTTGCTGTTATCGCCATTTCCGCGTCAGCTCTTGACCAGCTTGACACTGATAACCTATCGGCTATCACATCTTCAGCTACTACTGGAGTGGCGGCTAAGGATATGGGTACAGCTACTACTACCAAGCTCATCCTTGGCGCTGGTGCTCGCCTTGTCCGTCGTCTTACGCGCGTGTTGCCGGAAGATCTCGCTGAGGATATCGGTATTGATAGAGAATCCGCCAAAGATAACATTCTTCTCACTTGGGTTGGTACAACCGGCTCAGTTGATGAGGTCCGCGTTACGACTGCCGGCGGAATCACCACTGGTGCTCCGCTTGCGACTACGGTACTAACAGGTACTTGTACCTGGGAATTCCCACAAACTGATGACTTTATGGCTGGAGCCGGACTCGGCGCCATTCGTGGTACAGTGGCTTGGGGTCTCGAAGGTCAAGCAGCCATCCCAGAGATCGACATCAAGGTGGACAGCATTGCTGTTACCGCGCAAACCAAGAAGCTCAAGGCTAAGTGGACACCGGAGTTGGGTCAAGACCTTAACGCCTACCACAACTTGGATGCCGAGGTCGAGCTTACTTCAATTCTCTCTGAGCAAATTGCTCTAGAGATTGATCGTGAGATCGTTGCTGACCTAGTGAATGGTGCAACTGCTGCAACATACTACTGGTCTCGTTCCCCAGGTCTGTTCGTCGATAGAACAACTGGTGTTGAGATTGGTGCGTCTTCAGCGGCTCCCGACTTCACTGGTACAGTGTCAGAGTGGTATGAAACTCTAGTTGAGACCATCAACGACGTTTCTGCACAGATCCACCGTAAGACTCTACGTGGTGGCGCTAACTTCATCGTCTGCGGACCAGAAGTTGCCAACATCCTTGAGTTCACCGCTGGATTCCGCGCTTCCGTCACACATGATGACGAGAAGGGCTCTGTCGGTGCCGTCAAGGTTGGTTCTCTAAGTAAGAAGTGGGATATCATTGTTGACCCTTACTTCCTACGCAATGTGGTTCTCGTTGGTCGACGCGGATCCTCTTTCCTTGAAAGCGGATATGTGTATGCTCCATACGTCCCACTACAGACCACACCAACAATCTTTGGACCGGAAGACTTCGTGCCTCGCAAGGGCGTGATGACTCGTTACGCGAAGAAGATGGTACGTCCAGATATGTACGGACTTGTTGTTGTCAGAGGCCTTAACGGCGAATCTGGCGCTTAAACATAGCTCGCACTAAAATGTAAAGCCCCCTGAGTTTCAGGGGGCTTTCGTTTATGTTCAACTATTTAATTGTAGCTTGTTTTATTCTCCTTTGGGCGGGGCGGCTTCCCATAGAAAGATATAATACCGGAGCCGCTGGTATTTAATCATTGAATTCAACAGGTTATTGCAATAATATAATTATAAAGGAGAAAATATTATGGGGAATAGAAGAATGGGCTTGGCAAGAATGGAAGCCTTAGTAGAGAATTTAAAAAGAGAACTACAACTTAACGGCAGCACTGTTGTGGGTAGTGTGCAAAAAGTTGAAGCTGTAACTGGTGCAGGTTCTAGCAGCACAAAAACACTAACAGTACAAGATTCAGGCACAGTTTACTTGGTCAATGCTGCTGATGGTACACAAACATTTACGTTGCCGGCACTTACTAGCGGGTTTAACATCGAAATTATTGTTACAGTGTTATCGGATAATGATGTTGTTATCACAGCACCCGGAGACAACATGATTGTTGATTGCCGCAATTTCACGGCTTCTGGCGCCGCATCTGTTGCAGTCACCGATACTTGCACAAACTTGGTCATGAATGCCGACACTGTTAACGCTGTTGTGGGCTGCAGGGTCCGTATTTTCTGTGATGGCACCAACTACGTTGCTATTGGCGACAGTTCTGTTCAAAGCAACAGCACTTTCTGGGTTACTTCCTAATCTAGCATATCAAAATATAACTTTTATGTTTTACCCCCTCTTCGGAGGGGGTTTTGCTTTTAAAAATCGGAGATCCCCAAAAAAAATCCGGCACCAATTTTTCAGATTTTCGTTTTGCTAATTTATAACTATTTAGTATTACAGGTTTAACAGAGAGGATATATCATGAACCCACGTAGAAGACTAATGTTTAAGAAAAGAGACAGTGAGCGCCGCAAAGCCCTTTTGGCTGAACAAGCTGCGCCAGTTGTTGAAGACGTTGTTGAGCAGCCCAAAGTTGAAGCTCCAAAAGCTGAAAAACCCAAAGCAGCGCCGATTTTAGAAGCAAAAACAGACTCAGAGCCTGCAACTAAAAAAACAGCTACTAAAAAGACAGCTAAGCCGCAAAAGACTACAAAAACTAAAACAACCAAGAAGACTTCGTAATTATAATTACATAAGTGTTTATCTTTGGTTGTGTACAACTATTTAGTTATTAGGAGGGCCAGTGCGTGCCAACAGATTTAAGTCCAAAGTCACAACAAAGCGCTATCGTTCTCACATCGACAGGATCTGCATCATTAGTATCTGATTCACTGCCGTTTGGCATATATACCGGTTCGGTAGCCTTTCTGAGCGGCGCATCGGACCAAGTGGCATATGTTTATAAAAAGCTTGGCGGCGATGTCGTAGATGTTGAGCTGACCCCATCAAATGTCTATGCTGCCTATGAAGAGGCGGTACTAGAGTACTCCTACATCTTCAATCTGCACCAAGGTAAGAATATACTATCAGATGCCCTAGGGAACACCACAGGTACCTTCAACCACAAGGGAAATGCAACATCAGGCCCAGTTAGTGCTAGTTTGAGATTCCCAAGATTTGAGATGAACTATGTTAATAGGATTGGCGATGGTTTATCTACAATGGCGGGTTTTGGTGGTACCACTCCTATATATTCGGCATCATTTACAACAGTTAAAAACCAACAAGACTATAATTTGCAAACAATAATTTCAAGCTCGTCAGCATCGGGTGTCAATGACAATGGTGATGCTGTTGATTATGCCGGCAAAGTTGAGGATAAGCGAGTCATAATTGACAAGGTATATTATCGCTCACCAATTGCTATGTGGCGCTTTTATGGTTATTATGGCGGCATTGGGGTTGTTGGAAACTACTCAACATATGGCCAGTATGCGGATGACTCATCTTTCGAGGTGATACCAACCTGGCAGAATAAATTGCAAGCTATTATGTATGAAGATTCTCTATATACACGAGTTTCGCACTACTCATATGAGTTGTTGAACAATAATCTGAGATTATACCCCACTCCCCGCGGCGATGATAACTTTGCTGGCTATTTAGACCGCATTTGGTTTAGATTCCGGGTCAAAGATGACGTGTGGGAAGAAGCAGGCGAGACCAATACTGGCATTGAGGGCGTAAATAACCTAAACACGCTTCCTTTTGAAAATATTCCATATGAAAATATCAACGCAATTGGTAAACAGTGGATTAGGAAATATTCGCTTGCCCTGTGCAAAGAGATGCTAGGCCAGATCCGTGGAAAGTTTACATCAGTGCCAATTCCAGGAGAAAGCGTTACCTTGAACCACTCGGAATTGCTTTCGCAAGCAAAAGAAGAGCAAACACAACTTAAAGATAAGTTAATGGAGATTCTCAAAGAAGTTGAATATCCAGAATTGGCGAAGAAAGATCAGGAGAAGGTTACTGCAGCAGAAGAAACGATGAGAAGGTCGCCATTACCGATTTTCGTGGGATAAGGAGAGCATAGATGTCAGATGAATGGAAAAGACCGCCTGCTCCGCCACCGCCCCTATTTCTTGGAAAGAAAGAGCGTGACTTAGTAAAACAAGTCAATGATGAACTGATCGAAAAAGTAATCGGTCAACAGATCTTGTATTACCCTATCGATGTAGACGCGACAAAGTTTCATGACCTATATGGGGAGGCGATCAAAAAGACGTTTATATCCCCAGTTCGTGTATATGCACTAGTTGAATTTACAGAGTTTGCCACAGAATACCTGCCAAATGCTGGAATGGACAAAGGCTGGGAGATAAACGTGCACTTCCACCGCAGAAGATTAACAGAAGATCAGGACTTGTATGTTCGCGAAGGCGACTTTGTTTTATATGGAGATTTTTATTACGAGATAGTTAAACTATCAGAACCCAAAAAGCTTTTTGGTCAGGTTGACCATAGTTTTGAGATTGCTGCTCGCTGCAGACGCGCCAGAAAGGGACTATTCGATGCTACCTGATAACTTTGATTTTGCACAACTTCCGATGGGTGAAAACCTAAAACTTAAAGAGATTGGTATGCAAGCCTCAACAATAGAGAACATAGATTATGCTATCACCTCTTGGTTAAAGAAAGATTTGGATCTTAGAGCATCAACAAACGAAGGCTTTACACACGTTCCAATTTTGTGGCAGACTCCAGAAAGATCTTTTCAAATAAAAAACGAAAGAGAACTGAGAGACGACGGTGGTGCTCTTAAGCTGCCTCTTATTGGTATCGAAAGGACCTCAATTACAAAAGATCCAACACGCAAAGGTGCATATCAAGCACACATATATTCTTATGACAAGAATGGTCGATCCGGCCGAATGATTTTAGCCAAAAAGATCAAACAAGATAAGACAAGAAACTTTGCAGTTGCCGCGGCCACGAGAAATAAAACAGTTGGACAAAATCAGTTGTACTCTCCTCGTGTTAATAAGAGAATTGTGGTCCAGACACTTTCAATACCCATACCTGTGTATATTAATATTGATTACAAGATTACCATAAAGAGCGAATACCAACAACAGATGAATGAAATGGTCGCACCATTTATCGCACGAACCGGCCAGATCAATGCCTTTACGATGAAGCGCAATGGCCACCTATATGAAGCATTTATTGAAGAAGGGTTTAGTCACAACAATAATGTTTCGGATTTGGGGGAAGATATGAGAATGTTTGAGACTGATATTAATATTCGTGTTTTAGGGTACCTAATGGGAGAAGGTGAGAACGATGATCGCCCAATTGTAAGAGTAGATGAAAATGTTGTTGAGTTAACATTTCCCCGTGAAAGCGAGCCATTCCCCGGCACAGAGGACTTTTTTACACCTTAAAGTAGTTCCTGAAGTGTATTTGGGATTAAAAATACTATTTATTGATGATTGCGTAAGCATTTAAATACATTAATCATCAAGAGGGGCAGATAATGTCAGTAAAAAGTTTTAAATTTGTATCTCCGGGAGTCTTTATCAATGAGATTGATAACTCCTTTATTCCAAAGGCCGCAGATTCTATTGGACCAGTAATCATTGGTCGAACACAGCGAGGCCTTGCCATGCAGCCGGTTGTGGTCAATTCATATTCCGAATTCGTAACAATGTTCGGCGACACAGTGGCTGGAAATGGCGGTGGAGATATCTCCCGCGAAGGAAACCTACAATCACCAATGTACGGTACATATGCCGCAAAGGCTTTCCTGAGATCAAATGTTGCCCCCCTTACATACGTCAGATTGTTAGGACAACAGACAACTGTTGGCTCTGCTGCTGGTGGTGATGCTGCCGCCGGTTGGAAAACTGCCAATAGAATTACGACTTCAGCCGCCACTAACGGTGGTGCATACGGCCTTTGGGTATTCCAGTCTGGTTCAAGTCAGGATATAGGTGTAGGTACTCTTTCAGCCGTATGGTACCTCAACGATGGCCGTTTAGAACTAAGTGGCGCCCTAGCTCCCAACCCACACGGCTTGGCAGATGCGACGGCTCGCGGAGTTGGTAAGGTTATCGCGTCTGACTCCGATGGTCTTTTCACAGTTGTTGTTTCTGGTTCACAGACAGAAGAGAAGGTTAAGTTTGCATTCGATGACTCAAAAGAGACATTCATCCGCAAGAAGTTCAACACAAATCCACAACTAGCTAACACAAATGCTTCTAGTTTCTATCCCGAGTCGTCCAAGAAGGATTATTGGCTCGGCGAGACATATGAGCAAGCTGTCCGCAGAGAACACTATGATAATGATACGACTCTGTTTGGCGTGATCTTGGGTATTGGTAAAGCTGATACCTTTGGTGGCGCAATTAACTCATCTTACGATCCAAGCAACATGAAGGCTCAGGCATCCAGAGAGGCAACCGCAGGTTGGTTCATCGGTCAGGATCTTGGCGCCGCAGGTAGCTACGAGCCTGCTAACATGCAGAAGCTCTTCCGCCTCAAAGGCCGCGGCCACGGTGAATGGTTGCATAAGAATGTCAAGGTCTCCATAGAGAAGATTCGTCAATCAACCAGAACATCAGATCAATACGGTACATTCTCAGTCGTCCTAAGAGACATCAACGACACAGATAACAATGTTGTTGTTCTGGAGCGCTTTGATAATCTCACCTTAGATCCAAAATCACCTAACTATGTTGCCCGCAAGATCGGCGATCAGTATACTAGTTGGAACGCCACCACCAAGACCCTAAACACATATGGTGATTATCCAAATAACTCAAACTTTGTATACGTCGATATGGATGCCAACGTTAAGGCCGGCTCAACACCTGCAACGCTGCTCCCATTCGGCTACTTTGGCCCACCACGCCCAGCAAATACACCAAACATTACTGGTACCGGCTCATTGCCTGCCACTTATGCAGGCCTGCACGACTACTTTGTTATAGGTGGGGCCGCAGTCGTTGCTGGTTCAAGAAATGGCAACTCAGAAAGCGGCGCAACAGCATTCCTTTCAGGCGCCGCGGCAGCAACCTTTGGCCTCGCCGCGCTTGACTACGGCAACGCACTTAGTGGAACATTAGTGTTCCCAACAGCTTCACTCCGCGTGTCAGCTTCTGATGGTGGTTTGAGAGACCCATCTAACGCATATTGGGGACTACAGACCACAAGAACACTCACGTCGACACGCCCGGACGCAAGTGCTGGAGACTTCCAGCGCCTCATCTATGCTAGTTTCGGTGATGATCCAACAACGAGCGCATACTTGACTAATGGTATCAACGCATATGGCTATGTCTTCAGTATGGATGATATTGTCAATGAAAGCGGGTACGCATATCAGTCAGGTTCACGTAAGAACGGCGATTCTGTCACAACTTCTTCATACACTGACCTTCTTGACGCCGGCTACAACCGCTTTAGCGCTCCATTCTGGGGTGGCTTTGACGGTCTTGACATCACAGTGCCAGACGCATTGTATAATGGCGGAATGTCCTCAACCTCCACAGAAGATAATAGCTATGCATACCACACGTATCGTAGAGCTATTGACACTGTAGCAGATCCTGAATTTATTAATATGAACCTACTATCTGTTCCAGGTCTTACTTTGGACGGCTTGACCGAGCATATGATTAATGTTTGTGAAGAGAGAGCAGATGCAATGGCTCTTATCGACCTTCCAAACGTATATATCCCGGCTCACGAGGCATACAACGCAGATATCGCCGATAGAATCGGCACTGACGCAACTCAGGCCTCTAGAGAACTTAGAGACAGAAGAATTGATTCTTCTTACGGTGCAACCTTCTATCCTTGGGTCCAAACCCGCGATGAAGGAACAGGCCAACTTGTCTGGATCCCACCAACAGTGGCCATGATAGGTGTTCTCGCAAGCTCCCAGGCTAAGACCGATGTGTGGTTTGCTCCCGCAGGCTTCAACCGCGGCGGTCTTACCGACGGCGCCGCAGGAATTCCAATTACAGGTGTCACCCAGAGACTAACCTCGAAGGATCGTGACACACTATACGAATCCCGCATTAACCCAATTGCATCATTCCCGAACTCAGGAATCGTGCTCTTCGGTCAGAAGACCCTACAAGAACGCCAGTCAGCACTTGATAGAATCAACGTTCGCCGACTAGTGATTCACCTTAAGAAGCAAATTTCAATCCTGTCCACGGAAGTTCTCTTCGAACAAAATGTGCAGGCAACCTGGAATCGCTTCAAGGGCCTTATTGAGCCATTCTTGTCCAACGTCAAGACTAGGTACGGTATTACCGACTATCGCTTGATTCTCGACGAGAGCACAACAACACCAGATCTAATCGATCAAAACATTATGTACGCTAAGATTATGGTGAAGCCGGCTCGTGCCATTGAATTCATCGCAATTGACTTTGTGATTGCTAACACAGGCGCATCGTTTGATGATTAAAATATGAGAGGAAATTAATTCCTCTCACTACTTATTTTTAGAAACAGGAGAACCCAAATCATGCCATTTTGGTCAACAAATTTCGGAGAGGACGCAACCCTCAAAGACCCTAAAAGAAATTTTAGGTTTACAGTAGAATTTCAAGGAATTCAAGCTGAGCAGGGTGGTGCTCTAGCATGGTATGCAAAATCAGCCACTAAACCTAGCTTTACAGTTGAGAATGTCGAGCACAGCTATTTGAACCACAAGTTCTATTATCCAGGCGGTGTTTCCTGGAACACCATCAGCGTAGCTATGGTTGATCCAGTCAGTCCAGATGTCACAGCAACATTTGCTGATATCTTAACTCAGTCCGGCTATACTCCTCCGACCAACGCAAACTCTTTGGGCACAATCTCCAAGGCTAAAGCCGCCGGCGCATTAGGCACAGTCATTATCACACAGATCGATTCAGATGGTAAGCCAATCGAAACTTGGACACTTTGGAACGCTTTCGTTAAGGACGTTCAATTAGGTGAACTATCTTATGGTGATGATGAATTGTCAACCACCACGGTTGAACTTATGTACGACTGGGCCCGCGTCGAAACTGCAAATGCTTCATCAGCAATTGCCGGTGGCGGTTCAAGCTTCTTCAACTCATAATTATAAAGACAAACAACTAATAAAACGAGAGGTGTAATTTGTCAAGAAACCAAGACCGTTTAGGTGGTGTTCAGCAGCACGATGCGAGTGCTCCCACCCAAGCAGCCGCGAATCCAGGATTCGCCTTTGTAGTGCCGACAGAGTTTGTCGAACTACCATCAGGAGGAAAGTATTACCCTCCCGGCCACGCTTTACACGGCGAATCTGCCATTGAAATCAAGCAAATGACCGCAAAAGAAGAAGATATGCTTACTTCGCGCACTCTTCTTAAAAAGGGCGTGGCCTTAGATCGAGTCATTAGCAGCCTTATTATCAATAAAACAATTGATCCAGACTCACTGCTTGTCGGTGATAGAAACGCTATTATTGTTTCGACGCGAGTCTCGGCTTATGGCAACGATTACACTACAAAAGTTGCTTGCCCGGCCTGTGGTACAACACAAGAGTACTCATTTGATCTTAATTCTGCCAATGTTTACGCAGGGGAAGATCTGCACACTGTTGGAGTAAAAGACAACAACGATGGTACCTTTAATGTGCATCTTGACCGCACGAAAGTTGACGTTACGTTTAGATTGTTAACAGGCAGAGACGAGAAGACATTCATAGCCGGCACAGAGCTTGACAAAAAGCAGAAAATCGACAGAAACGTAACTAGACAGCTTAGCGGGATGATCGTAGCCGTTAACGGCGATCCCAGCGCCGATGCCATTAACTATATGGTGCACAATATGCCATCAGCAGACTCTAGACAACTACGCTTGGCCTATCGATTATCTTCCCCCAATATTGACTTGACCCAACACTTTGAGTGTAACGAATGCAGCCACGAACAGGACATGGAGGTCCCGCTTAACGCGGACTTTTTTTGGCCTGACCGATGAATACATAGAAAACGTCTATGAGCAGTTCTTTTTCTTGAAATATTCAGGAGGCTGGTCATTTAGTGAAGCATATAATTTGCCAATTGGACTTAGAGATTGGTTTACAAAGCGCCTAATAAAGCAACTTGAAACTGAAAAAGAGGCAATTGAGAGCGCATCAAAATCGAAAGGCAGCTCCTCTTCGACCCAGACGCTTACACCGAATAACGCGCCAGGCCTGCCGCAAAGATTCAAGGCGCCAGGAAGCGGCTAAATGAGAACTTTGTTTTTCGATGGAAAACTATTTAAGTTATAGGGGAGATTTACGGCGTGGCGACAGAAGACGATATTAAGTTAGTACAAAAGTTAAATAGCTTAAAAAGCGACGAACTAGCTCTTAATAAAGAACTGAGAGGTCTCAGTAAAGAGCAGCTCGATACTTTAACAAAAATAAACGGCGTAGAAGATGAGATTGCGAAGAAAGCCAAGCTGCTTCTTGAAACTCAACGCTCAACCGTAGATTATGCTGTCGCTCGTTTTGAACAAACGGAGAAAGAACTAGAAGCGGTTAAAAAACTCTTAGAAACAGAAAAATCACGCTATGCACAGAGCATAATTCAAGCTGAAGCTGACAAGCTTAGCCGACAATTGCGCGAAGATGAAATAGAGTTAATTAAACAACAAATAAAAGCTGGCGAAGAAGCAGACCTGGCAAGACTTAAACATCTCGAAGACCTAGACAAAAAGCTAAATTCGCTTGCAGACAATGCACCAGACATGGTTCAAGGCCTCTTTGGGGGCGATCCATCCAAGGTGAGCAATAGCCTTAAAAAGATAGGTTCTTCCATCAAGGGGGAATTGACGAAAAAGATGAAAGACGCAGTTCTCGGCGCGGAGTCCTTCGGAGGGGCCCTTAAGGCCGCCGGAAGCTATCTAGCCATCTTGGCGCTTATAGCGTATGCGGAAGCTGCAGTAAAACTTGCCATCGAGCTAGGCAATGTAGAGAACTCCTTCATGAAAGCAACCGGCGCGTCCGAAGAGTTTGCAACATCTATAACAGAGACATACGCTGCCACACGTATATATACAGTAACAGCAGAAGACGCCAGCAAGGCTACTCAAGCACTATTTAATACATTTACAGATTTTACGTTCCAGAACGCCATCACACGAAAAAGTCTGCAGCGCACTGGAGCAATATTAGAGAAGCTAGGAATCAGCAATGAGAAGTTTGCGCAAAGTATACAAGTTTCCACCAAGGGCTTAGGTATGAGTGCCGACGAAGCCGGCCAATCAATGATTGATCTTGAAAAGTATGCAAGAGAGCTTGGGGTTTCTCCGGAAAGACTCTCACAACAGTTCCTTGATGCTAGCGATTCTCTGCAGAAGCTTGGTGAAAATGGCGATGAAGCATTTAGAGATCTAGCTGCAGCCTCCAAGGTAACAGCTCTTGAAGTAAACAAACTCCTGAATATTGTCAATAAATTTGATACTTTTGAAGGAGCAGCTAGACAAGCTGGTAAGCTAAATGCAGCTTTAGGTGGAAACTTTGTAAATGCGATGGATCTTATGATGGAAACAGATCCAACAGCCAGATTTGAGCAAATTAGAGATGCCATCTTAGACACTGGCTTGTCGTTTGACGAAATGTCTTATTATCAAAAGAACTTTTACAAAGACGCCTTGGGTCTTGAAAGTATTGGAGATCTAGCCCTATCTCTTAGTGGCAATATGGATGCAGTTAGCGAGTCTACCAAGAAGACTCAAGGAGATTGGGAGGATGCTGCCAAACGAGCAAAAGAACTTGCCTCCTTCCAGGATCAGCTAAAGGCCTTGTTTGCCGAAATGGTCCCTGTGCTTTCTTCAGTAGTTAAGGGTACCAGAAGCTTTATTACAGTTTTGACCGACAATGCAAAGCCCATAAAAGTGGTACTTGGTCTTTTAACTATTCTGGGCAGCGTGCTGCTTGGCATTGGCGCCGGCTGGACCGGATTCGGCGCCGCCGGCGCCGGCGCTGGTATTACTTTAGGACTTGGTTTGCTGTTTGATTCAATAGAGACGGGTACTCCCGGTGTTAGCGCACTTTCAGAGATATTTAGTGGTATAGGCGACACATTGGGGTTTGTTTGGTCAGGGATTACGGACGTTTGGAAAGCCATCAAGCCGCTATTCGCCGGCTTTGAGGTGTCACAGTCCACGCTTGAGGCTGTGGGTACAGCTTTTAGAGTGATCGGCTGGATCCTTGGTGTTGTTTTGATCGGCGCTATTATCAAAATTGTGGGCCCACTTACATTGCTAGCAATTAAGATAGGCTTGGTTATAAGCGCTATAGGCAAATTAGGAAACATGCTCTTTAAGAAGCCATTCGCATCCAGTTTCTTGGATGGTCTAGGAAAGATAGGCAGCGCATTCACAGGAATAGCCACAGGAGCTTTAGAGGTGCTAAACCCGGTTAAGATGGTTACCAAGTTGGTAGAAGCCCTAGGTAATATGTTTACGACCGTTATAGAAAGCATTAAGGGCTTCTTTGAGATCTTAGCCGATCCAGTTATGGCTGACAACATTATGAATATCGGTGATGCGATTACAGCGATTCCTACAAGAAAGAATCTTGAATTTGTAGCCTCAATGGGCGCTGCCGCCACAGCCGGCACAGCCGCCGCAGTTGTGGGAGGTGTTGGTGCTGCCGTGGGCGGCGCAGTTGGCACGGTATCCAGCGCACTTGGCATCACCAGTTCAGGTCAAGGGTCACCACAAGAAATAACAATCAACTTAATGGTTGATAGAGATAAACTGGCAACAGTTGTACACAAGATAAACGGCAAAGCATCAAGCAATGCCATAGCAGGGAGAGGGTAAGCCATGGCAGAAACAACATTTGATGCATTAAGGTATAAGAAAAACCAAGTCGGGAAAAAAGATAATGTCCCATATGATGATGGTTCAGACGCATACGCAAATAGGGGCTTTTATATCTCGTTCCTGCACGTTCCGTCAAATAGCTCACTTAAGTTCAAGGCTTTCATAACAGCATTTAACGAAACATATACTCCCAACTGGCAAAGCGAGGAAGTGTTTGGTCGAGCAGACCCAATTCATACTTTCAAGCAAACATCAAGAGCAATTAACTTAACCTTTGTGGTGCCGGCAGCCAGCGAAAGCGAAGCATACGAAAATCTAGGAAAAACACAAAATCTTGTGCAATACGTATATCCAAATTATACCAATGTCCAGGACGCACAAACAATCTCCCAAGGACCTCTTGTTAGATTAAAGGTAATGAACCTTTTGGAAAACCATTCCTCTCGCTTTGTCGCCAACGAGGGCCAGAAAAAAGAAGAGTATTATCAACTTTATAACTCCCAGGGCGTAGACCCAAATAAGGGCTTGCTAGGATTCATTTCAAGCCTCACCATCAACCACAATGTTGAGAATAGAGAAGCAGGCGTTTTTGAAAAATCAGAAAACACAATTCTTCCAAAACTAATCGAGATCGTTATTAGCTTTACACCAATTCACGAACATGCATTGGGCTGGAACAACAAAAACCGATTCTCAAACCAGTTATTCCCATATGGAACGTTTTTGTATGATCCAGCAAATGAGCCACCACCAGAAGTGCCGGCAACGCCTGCGGCGGCCACACCGACCGCCGATGCTCAGCTTACGGACGCGCCCGCGCCCGCCGATGAGATCGAATTCAAAACCACCATCGCCGATATCGAGCTGGAACCTGATCCACCCGAACAAGAAATCGCGGCAATCGAGGCTTCCGTAGTGACGGCCGCCGCGCAGGCCCTCGCTGCCACCACCGCCCCCGTAGTCCCTGCAACCGCGCCGGCCGCCCAAGCGGCAGCCAACGCCTTCAGCCCATATTCCGTCTCTTCAGTCGGCTGGTACAACGGAAAGTTGGTATATAAAATCGGCGAGCAGGTGGTCACCGCTGAACAGTACGCCCGCCACGTCACACCCTCGGAGCAATAACAACATATGGCAAGTAGATACGATAATTTTAGAGTTTTAAATAATGATAGCGAATATTATGCCCCGCTTAGAAAGTCGCGAGGCTTAAAAAATATTCAACATTATGAAACACCAATTCTAAAACACCCCGGCGTCCTAGAAAGAGCCGTCACATCGTCAGAAACCTATATCTGGAAATATGGCGACAGGTTTTATAATCTCGCACACAAGTATTATGGCAATCCTGATTTTTGGTGGATTATTGCTTGGTATAACGGATATCCAACCGAAGCAAATATTAGAAATGGGGCTGTTATTCAGATACCGCTCAGTTTAGCGGAAGCTACGACAGTATTGGGGTTGTAATATGGCTACTGTAGCAAAGTGTAAACCTGGAGGCACATATACTGTCGGCAACGCAGCCGGCATTAATATTACTGCTTTGGGCGTCACTGCGTTGCAACTAAACTGCGATACAGTGGTTCAAAATCAGGATTGCTTTTATCCCGCGGCCAAAGAACTCAACAAACTATTAGCGACACTTAAACAAATAGGCCGCCGGCCCTCCGGCATAGTTGTGACCGGCCACACGATTAATAAACTAGACGATGCGTATAAGGCCGCTCACGCATTTTCTGGCTATGCTGAACCAGTCGCGGCCGGCAACCCCGGCCCATGGGTAGCCGTCAGCGCCGACCCCGTCGAGGCCGCCAGGCTGGGATCCACCCCGCAGGGCTTATGCAAGGCTGCCCACGACAAAGGCCTCATTGTCGAAGGCATACTCGACGCCAACAACAACCTCGTCCCCCAGCCCGATCCCCGCGGCGGGGAAGTGCTATGTCGATATCGCAACCCCGGCACACCCGCCACATACGCCCCCAAAGCCCCCTCGTCTGGCACCCCGCAAACAATGGTAATACCGCGGGCCGGCG
>Ga0080013_1000449_pt1 | contig 58324 bp, 49 predicted proteins | sample ETNvirenome_6_85_FD_69236 | JGI IMG/M metagenome (GOLD analysis project Ga0080013, IMG submission 69236) | Marine viral communities from the Pacific Ocean - ETNP_6_85 (SPADES assembly) (version 2) | ecosystem: Environmental > Aquatic > Marine > Oceanic | place: Pacific Ocean | collected 2013-06-19 | reverse complement strand
AGAGGGGGCGGCGAGATACTTGGGTTCGCCGTAAAACATATTATAACACAACCACGAAACAATGCCATTTATTTTTGACAAAAGCGATAAGGTTTGTGCTGATGAGAAGCCAGAGCGAAAGGATTGGAGAGATTGTTCAACATATACCTGTTCTATACTATATGTATCGTCCAACGATTCCAGACGATCACATACGATTTGTATTTTCTTGAAGAAGTTCTTTTCTTTTCGTAAGTCAATGTGGTCGCATGCGAGGATCTTGCCTCCGTGGTCCAATATTGTATAGCCAGTTATGCTGGTTGATATGTCAAGTCCTAGGATCATGCGACCATAATATCAAATATCGAGCTGGATCTTAAATGTAAAGTCTCGGTTGACTGTTTTCTTCACTGGCGTGGCCACCTTTGCCACTCCTATTAAGTTTTTGTTCTTATCAAAAACTCCAACCTTTGATATATATGTCGTTTTTTCAAAAGATCCTGCAGGGTCAGCATACGCCGAACTAACAACATTTTTGATCGTCCTTTTCTCGTTTTCTATATAGCCGGACGATCCTGTCGACACAAACGACAAATTGCTTGCCGACAAATATGTTGGATTATTGGAGTGGTTAAGATCGCCCTTAGGCGCCGTGGCAAACATCGTAACAACTTGTGTATCACTAGTCCCGCTCATCTGCATTATAAATGTAGATTTAGGAGCCGTGATTGAGCCCGATATGGATTGCGCAAAGTAGGTCCACCTAGGTTGATCGAGGACACCCGTATAATCATCGTTGGATGCAGCTGTTGCAAGAGCCGCGGAACTGGTTAGGATTATAAATCCCTCATTATAGAGCACAAGACCAATGACGCCATTATTGTTTGAGGCCGTTCCAAAGGTTTGGATGAGTTCTCCATTTCTTTTTGTGTCTTGAGCCCGGGCAATAAGTGATCCGGTATAATAGAACTCTAGGTTCACGCTTCCCTTCTTAATTTGGTTGCCATAAAATATACTGGGGATTGAAACAAGGCCTAGATCGCAACTGTCAAAATCTCTCGAATGAACCCCGTTGGTTATCGAGTTTGCCGATGATGAGTACTCAAATTGAGGTGACAAATACCTATAATAATTAATAGTATTTTTAAGCATTCGAATGATTGATACGGAGCCAGCGTCAGTAACCAGAGGATCGTCGCCGCTAGGGCTGTTGTCGAAAATAACTGGGGGCGTGTAACGCGGAGTTGCAGCCGTATAATAATCTTTGCTGATGGATGCCGTATAGGGATAGGGGGCACCGGTGATGGTTGCTCCAATATCAGAACCAATAAAACTAGCTTGAGTATTCGTCCTAAAGTTCATCCTGGAGCCATCCTTTTTTATCCATGGATAAATTAGGCCAGTGTTGGGAATTTCATCAAGCCCGATGTTGGGCCCTCCCCCGGTGCCGCGGCCGCGGTCAATATTCATTTCAAACAAAGATACAGATCCGGGGTCAGTGCAACGAATGGACCCGGTAAAGGCTCCCGATATATCTGGGGTGCTGTTATAGTAGGCGGAGCCGTTATAAATTACAAACTTGACTTCAGGATATAACTTTAGTGTATTGACGAATACATCATTTGTATCAAACTTGTAGTAAGGCATAGGGTAACCATATCAACATTAATAGTCTAATCTAACCCTAAGTGCCAGCTCGGTTGTAGGATCCTTCTTAAGTGGTTCTGAGAGTTTCGCCACCGCGAGCAGCTCGTTATCTGGCGAATACAAACCAACCGTCGTGATATATGTAACAGGGATATCACTAGGATTAGTCTTTACAACAATATTGCTAGAGCTTATATATGTTGGGTTAGAAGAGTAGTTAAACTCATTATGATTAACTCGGCAGAAATAAATTGTTGAATTTAACTCAGTAGTGTTATTAAAAGATAGGTTGTACAGTCGCCGGCGGAAGTTGTCACAGGCGCCCGTTATGGAAGACGCTGTAAGACTCTGTACAATATTCTGCCCAGCGCCGTCCATTGCAACATTCGCGTCTAAAAGGCTACCAAATACAGAAGCGGATAAAACCGCAATTCCGGCCTGATAGTAAATCAGGCCGGCCTTTGCATAACCCTCGCCGTCGACGACGGCACCTCCAAGGTCTGAACCAGTAGCATACAATATGCCATACTCGCCAGCTGGAGAGTTGACTTTGTATCCGCTGCTGCCGCTTTTATCTGTAAGCCTTATGATCCCACCGGTGTCAACAGATCCGCCGCCGAATGGAGTGGCATGGGAAACGGTTGTTCCTAGATCAATGCTGAAGCTTCCTTTTTTGATCTCGTCTTTAGTTAGAAGGCGCGCGAAGCTAACAAAGTATGCTTCATTAATTTTTGTGGCTGTCCCAACAAAATCACCGTCGTCATCAAACCTACGAATGACATTATTTTCATCAAACCCCACTAGAAGCTGTGCCATCTCATTATAAAAATTAAGCTTTTTAGCATTCTGGATGCTAGCAGCGCCGGACAGTCCAGAAACGGTAGTATACCCGGCTGACAGATCAAAAATATGATTTGCCGAGGAGCTTAAAAACGGATAATCATAAACTGACTGAAAGATTCCGTGTGAAAAGTTTTTAATATTTTCTCCTGCGTAGGTGCCGGAGACAATAGCCCCAGTGAGAGGAATCGCTTCATGAAGCATATTTCTCGTCGAAACAACATCTGCTGGTGTTAGTGTTTTAAATGTGGTCGCCATAATACTATCCTTATCCTATACTGATTTAATAAATCTTATTGGAATATCAACTCGATATCCCGTGTTAACGCCGGTTACTCTTACAGTAGAATCGATAAACCGCCATGTGCCCGCAGACAAATTATTTCCGGGCGGGTCGTTGGTAAATTCAGAAGAGGCCAGTGATCCAATCTGTGTAAACAAATAGTCGCTCGTGCGTAGTCCCAAACTTGATCCCAGGCGCCACGCTAGCTTTGTGCCGCGGGGGCCCTGGATTGAAGAATCGACAGTTCCTCCCACATTAGCAACATATCCATTATTATTGCTAAGCGTAAAATAATAAGAAGCAATATTGTCATCGTCTATAAAGGATGGCGTCGCTTGCGGAATTGATGAATTTGTTGACACAGTTGTGTTGGTCGAAACCGGTGCGTCGGGGCCCGGGAATATTCTACCAAGCCTGTTATCCATTTCCACGATATATTGAGTCTCTACTAGGTCGGTTGCCAGAGATTCTTGAGCACTAATTTGGTTTGTATCGAGGCCCTGATCAACTCGGATATGACTAACGCTAGAGTTTGGTTCGTAGCCATTAAGCACTCCTGGGCCCAGGATGGAGAGATTATTAACAGTTGTTTGATCAACCGGGACCACAAACACGCCAGAAGAGTTCATCTGCGCTCCGGAGTCCTCAAAAGTGAAGAGCTTAATAACAGGCAATCGTAATAGGCTATTGTTGTTAATGCTTATCAGTTTTGATTTCAACATCGAAGTGTTGTTTGTAAATGCCTCCAAAACCGGGGTTTGAAGAATTGTTACATCGTAGTATGCAGAACCACTCGGATTGGTTTTATCATAGAGACCGTAGTCTATTTCATCATCCCCAAGAGCGAACTTTGCAATGCGGAAAGAACCATCTCCTTTCGCCAGTCTCATTCTTCCAGTATCCGTGAGGACGCTATCAAAAATTATGTCGCCGCTGTTATCTAAAATGCCCATTATATTTTACCTCTCTACATAAATAGTTGAATAAATAATATTATTCCTATGGATTAAGAACTCCTGTGTTTTTAAACAAAATATTTAAGTCTATCTTTTTATTGCTCTTCTTGCTCGTAAGTCTCACTTTAAATGTTTTGCCCCAACATGCGTTCCCGCCATCCAGTGCACCGAAGAGTGGCGCTGGCGCTGTGTTCGGTATATCATCAACCGAAGAGCCCGAAACCGGCATCGACGGAATATCCATGTTTCTTGCCGAGGGTTCAATATAAATAAACTTCTTACCTGTTTTTATTGTATCTGCGTCGGGGGCGTCAAACAATATTGTTTTTAGTATTAAATAGACCTGACCATCATTGTCGGCCATTTCGACCTCAAAAACATGGGTTGGGTTTGAAAAATTATTATGTACATCGACGGCGCGAGCACAATAATAATATTTGGTATTTGGCTCAATATCATCTATTAAGAACGCTGCAGACGATTTTTTCCTCATTGTCACTTCGCCACTAACAATATCATAAGGATTCAATGTCGTATTAAAGTCCTCATAAGATGTTGGCTTTGTGGTTAATCGAAAGACTTCATATTTTGAAATTGGATCGTCGGTTTTATACTGTAACTTTAATGCACTTGCAGGATTATGTATTTCCTCTCTAACGTCAGCTGGGTTAATCGGTGTGCCAGTTAGCGACACATATTGGTTCGCGATGGCATCAGCATCAGAATCTAAGATTACAACTGGGCGAGCGAGATATTCTCCTGTATTAGAATTTAAGAGCAACAAAACTTTATTACTTACACCAACAAATGGAACGATTTTTATATTTGGTGGGACTGGGGGCCTATCTAAAACTGTCGCCAAATGTGAAGAATAGTCTAAAACAACCCCTTCTGTGTTGGGGTAGTTCTCAATCGCAAGTTCTCCATATGGAACGTTGGAGTTCATCGAGCCACCCCAGTTAGAGCCATACCCATGTAGGCCGTCTCTAAGCTGTAGAGTGAATTCCTCGAGGTATCCCCAGGAAGGGGGGGCTATATAAGGAACTTGGGGATGCTGTTTTAAATTATATTCTATAGCAAAAGAGTTCGCGTTCGGCGCTTGCGGGAGCCGGCCGGTAGCAGTGAGTAAATACTGAACCCATGTTTCTGAGTTTTCTGGAGATGGTTCGGGAGAGGTCCAGAGCGCCGGGTTGGCGGCGGACTCAAAATGAGAATTGATCTTGGCGATGAAATCATAGAGTGACATCTGTACACCTTGGTCTTCACTTAAGTTCGCTAAGTATATAGAAAAATTATGATATCGAGTTTCGCCGGACGCAGTTCTCCACTTTTCTTTAATGTCTATATACCACAGGATAGGTGTAGGCATTAGTTGCCCCCGTAGTTTTGAGTGACATCAACGCCGCGGCTTTGATAATTGGCCGGGGGGTCGACGCCTAGTGCCATCAAAGCGCCCTCCATTACCCCCATACTTCTCAGGCTCTGGCCGGGGTCGTCCATACCTGTGTCTCCGTGGGTCCGCGTCGCGAGGATTTCGGCGATGATGGCGTTAAGATCGGCTATCGGCCCGCCGTTCTGGACCCATTCTTGGGTTTGGTCTGTCCACTGCGCTCCGAGAGTTTCTGCTATTCTGTTAAGGGACTCGACTAGGGCCAGGTCGCCGGACTGCAAGACTTCTTCGATATCGGAGAATTCTGACCCGTACTTTTCACCGAGGCCGGGCGACTCCGTGGGCTCAAGGTCGATGCGCCCGTCATCCGGAGTATCACCCGGAATGGCGCCCCCATCGAGATTCCCAGCAAAGCCCGGGCCGGACTTAAGCTCTATCATAATTCGATCTAAGTTTAAAAATTGGTCCAGCACGGATTCGAGAGGCGTGTCTCCAGTAGCTCCGTAATGGACGCCGTTAGCATGAGCATCACCGTTTGTATACAATGAATACTCATAGGGTTGGTTCCACAGGTATATATAATATCCATAAAAACCTCGACTAGGTGCCGTGGGAAGCAGTTCGCCGTCTTCTGGAAGCCATTCGAACTGAGAAGGGGTGGTTGTTGGCCTCAGATGATCCGGGAGATCGACGATGCCAGATGGGTTGGGGGGGATTGGCGCATACTTTTTGTTGCCCTCGTCGGCTACGCCGTCGGACTTGTCCCGGATCTGGAAGAAGGTGGTAGAAACAGCGGGGCCGCCAGGGGCTGCGGATGGGAGGCGACTGGAGGTATCTTCGGGCGCAAAAAAGCCCAATGCATTCCCAAAGGCGCGCCCGAATGCTGGGACATTTATAACCGAGCGCACACCGGAATACTTGTAGTTGTTGCCAAACACCATTCTTACCTGCTTAATATCATATTGATACTTCACTCCATATTTAATCTGGGTGTCTAGATAGCGGATTCCCTTTTTGTTGGCGTTCCCGTAATCTTTCCCGAAGAACAAAGTCTGGACCGGTGATGACGACGGACTGGCAACCAATTGGCCTGCAGGTACTACTCTCTTCTCCACCACATACATGAGGGGTTCTGACGGGGCATACGTCATATAGGCTCCCTCGCCGAGGCCGCGCACTCCCTGCCAGAACTCGTCGGTCTCGCGCGTTATATTTTTTATGGCGGCCGCGACATTCGTCAAAAGCGCGCCGAGGGTAGAACCATTCAAAAAGGCGCCCGCCCCAGAAGCCGTCGCCCCAGCATCCAGAATGCCGTCGCCGTTGGTATCCACAGTTGGAATCGTGAAATAGTAGTTAGTTGCAAACTTAGTTCGCAAAGGAACGAAATCTGGTTCGGCAACACCGACGGCCCCAAAATTTTGTCGAGTGCCTGATCCACGATCGTAATACTCCGCCAAGCGTCTACACTCGGTGGTAATATCACTACTGAGATCACTCAACTGTTCTACAAAGTTCACTAAATTAAAGGGTACCCGCAATCCTTGGGATTCTTGTACAACATCGTATGGGGAAGAAGAGCCTTTATCATAAGTCGTAAAACTTCTGATGGATGGATTAAAATATTTGTATGAAATATAGAGCTGCACTAAGGTGAGAAATTTTTGAGCATCGTCACTCGAAAGGCCAGCGACTTGAAGTTGGTCATAAAAATCACTCATGCTTGCAGGGCCGGCGTGTTGATTATCGTGGGGTATAATGATCTCGTTATAATAGGGATAAGCTGTTATGGCCAGCAGATCGTCCGCTGTATCACTCGTTCCTCTGTCGTCAATTTCTATAAGATTAAAATCTTGCAAAAATCCATCCTGAATCTCGGGGGTCAACACAGCAATATTTTTATATTTTGAGTTATAAGTGGCCGCCATTCCGGCGACACCTCCGGCGAGATCAGGAATTTCTGTTTCTAGAGTAGAAGCATAAAATTGCAGATAGCCTCGGGACATAGCCTGGGTCTCTGGCATTGACGATGGAATTATTCCTTGAAAAAAGTTACTCACCCAGTCCTGCGACGAGTTGTCAAATGATGTCTCCGCCAAATAAGGGCCGCTCCAGTTAAAGCCGGGTTCGGGAGTCTCATTCCTGCATACTTCAATCATATAATAATTTGGAATTAAACTCTCTGGTATTACATTAGGAGCAATCACTGATTCGTAATCAGGATCTGAGTCTAAAAAGTAATTATAAACCGGGTTAATTTCAATATCATATCCAGAGTCTTGTGAGGATGGGTCATACATATGATACTCAAAACTATGATCCGACATCACGCGTACGCGCTGATCCTCACTCATAATAGGATCAACATTTTCATCTGATCCCGCCATGCGAGGGTCTGTTGTCAACAGCCCGCTGCGCAGGTCTTCGTTAGAAGGCGCAAAATATCTAACAAAATAAGGAACTCCTTGGTACGGGAGCGCCACTGTTTCTGCGTTCAAGAGGCTTGTCATGGCTGGCCGGCGGTCGGTGCTTACTAAGTCCGCGTTGTCCGCATATATATTCCAATCATTCTGATTAAATTTAATTGTTAAATCGTACTTGCTATAAAAGCTGTCGCTGTCGCCGTCGGCCAGATCAGACGCCAGCAAAGGAGTGGAGAGAGTCATATTGAGATCGCCCGGGTCAAAGGGAGTAAGAATGGATGGGCCAATGGCGTATTTATTATTCTCTACTACTGCATTAGTTGCGCCTTCGTTGACGGAAACTATAACTGGAACATACCCAAAAGTATCTCTTAACCGATCGTTGCTCTGCCAATTATTACGGATCATGGGATGAATTTGATAATTGGACTCCCGCGATGCGGGATTTAACCCAAAAAGAGCAGAGTTAATTGCCCCGTATACTAAATCTGGCGGCCCTGACATTAGTACGTACCGCCCATGAATGTCGTTGAAAACGATGGGGTGCCCGAACTAGCGCCGGGAATATATAGATTCTTATAAATCATCATGTCAGAACAAGTATATTGTGTTAAGGGAGAATTTCCGTCCACAGTTGTATTAAGCAGGCCGCTTGTCATAATATTGTATAGCTGTTGCCTCAGAACTCCAATAGGGCTGGAGGCTCCAAAGGGGGCTGGGACTTCTTGCAACTTCGAGGAGCCCAGCACAAATACTCCGCTATACATTGAGAGATTGAATTTATTTTCGGCGCTCAAAACCTTGTTTGGGCCTGCGAGCCTGCATAATACTGACCTGTTATTCTTCTGTATGTTGTCAATAGCTGTCTCATCTAGAAGAAGCCAAACAGGATCTCTAACTCCATTTTCATAGTTTGCTAAATATTCTACTCTTACTACAGAATTAAATAATACACTTTTCTCGAATATATTTAAACTCAAAAATGCATCTAATGCGGTAGAAATTAGGGCTGCAGCATAAGATCCCTGGATTGTCGACGTATCTGCAGAAGTTAGCTGTTGAAACCCCGTTGGCAAATTTTCAAGAATACTTCGTACGGCAACACTAGACCCGAATGATCTTGACGCAGTTGTCATTCTATTAACACGCGAGGTATTGTCCTCGCTGTCGGATGTATCATCATGGATGAAGCGACTGAGTAATGAGAAATAAAACGACGAATCTATCGTTCCCAATGGCGACCCGGTGGAGACAAAGTCCCGAAGGCTTACCAAGTCTGCGCAGGATTCCTTTGCCTCAGACGATACCCCACTTAGAGACAAAAGACTGTCAATATCAGCATTTTCAACACCTTCAACTAAGGGGCTCCCAGTAAAGTTCAACACCTGGTTTATCGGAAGAGAGTTGGCCGCAAGCAGGCTTAAAGATAAAGCTAGCGGCATCGGCAGCCCTACAGCAATGTCGTTATCGGGCGTTTTAATGGTATGGGGTGAAAGAAATCCATACTTATTAACACCACTAGTGTTGCCAACATTATACTTATTTATTTCTTCTGAAATGCGATCTCCGTAGTAATTTATACCAATTCTATCAAGCCTGTTGGCTCCTCCGTTAACCAACTTATCTCCCAAATAATTAATTCCCACATTCGCAGCCAAGTCGTTATGATATAACTGGTTTATCCGAGGCTCATATTTGATCCTTTTGGACAAAGCGCTCGCGCCATGGATCTTTGACTGAAACGATAGGGTGGAGTCTGAGTACGGGCGCGAGGTGATCGTTTCGGTTTTTGTAATAGACTTTTCTAGCAATAGAATAAAATTATTTATATGCTCTTTAAACTTCAAGAGAGAGGCATGAGATGCTGCCTGAGGAGAAGCGAGGGCCATTAGATTTCGCAAGGCCACTGTTGTTGAAAAATTTTCCATCTGGGCGCCCGTTAAGAACACTAAGCTACTCAGGTATGCAACGATCAGGCCTTTCCAGCTAGCTGACTCTTGAGTAAAGGATGCCATGGCGTTAATATAACTCTCAACATCATAGTTTTTCTTTTCATAGTTAAAAAATTTCAATAAATATGACTCTAGTTGCGACATGTGGTACCTTAAATGTTCAATAATATTATTAACGGCTCCAGCAGAATTGTCGGTAATTTGTATTTCCACACTATATTTGTATTTGCCTTCGCCCTTGTTCGCCATTTCTGTATCAAAAGCTATAATTTCATAGATTCCATTACTTGTAAATCGAGACGCATTGACAAACTTCACAGTACCGTCACTCAGCCGAGCAATTAACTTTTTATAGTTTCGGTCTGAACAAGAGAGACCTTCGGCCGGGTGGCCTGGCGTAAGTCGATTTCCGAGGTCCGTGGCGTTAACTCTTTCGCGATACACTTTTATTTCAGTAACAGTGGCGGTAGACATTAATGAAAATTTATCTTTGAATGCATACGATAAATCGCTATTGTCTTTCATAAAATTCTTAAAATCAAATGAGAAAAATATTTTTGCTGCGTTATTAATAGACCTACTAAAATAAAGCGGGGAAATATATTCGTGGCCGACTATGGCGTCGGGGTCGGGTGGTGGCTCAAAAATATCATGGAAATGCTCCATTCTATAATCTTTTATTTTTAGATTTGCAACCTTTGCGGCAACGACTCCCGGGTGGACATCTGAAATATGTTGTGGCCCAGCCATAAGATTATTTGTGGCATTTTCATGCACCGTGGATGGCCACAGCTCTCCGGCCTTTCCATATCCCGGAATATCAGTTTGCAATAGAAAAACATTTGACCTCATGGGAGGCGTTCCATTAACAAGTGCCGTTTCTATCGAAGGAGTGCTTATTTTAAATTCTCGTTGTTGAAAATATTGTTTAAACGACTGAGTTGATGTGCTGTTAGTATCAAATGTTTCGCTGACGAGGGCCACCAAACAAAGATAGTCTATATTATTTGTATAGGTAACAGTCATTGGAATTTCTACCGACCGATAGTATACGGGCCCGCCTTCCTCCCGGTTACAAACAACGGGACTTGACTTGCCCATATAGTCTAGGGTGGAAAGATTTTTATACTGTCGTTTTTCTGTTTCAAACTGATTTACAATAAGCGCTCGCAGATTGCTTTCAGGATCGCCTATATGCAATGCTTTAGCGACGGCCTCATCTTTAATGGCCGAGAGATGTACATTTATCGGGGGGAGAGGGCCAGGGTCGTTTTGTATTAAATATATTTTTACTACAATATCGATACTCTTTAGTTGCTCTTGCTCCTGTAGAGATGAGAGAATTGTTACCTCTTTAATAAGGGGCACAACAAAAGATCCCTCACTTGCAAACAGGCTTGTGGAAACATCTAACATTAGCACGGCTCCTCATTGTCTGTCTGGTATAGATCTCTGCTCAGTCTCAAGCGGACCGAATTCCCTCTCAGGGACTTAATGTCTATTCCTAATTTCTCCGCAATGCTGTCAGGTATTTCCGCATCTGTTAATATATTCATATAGTGTTCGACATTTGTGTCTGTGGTCGGTTGGAGCAATTCATCCTCTTTTAAAAACTGCAGCTGGGTCAACATCTCTGTGCCGTTGTTGTCCGTTTGAACCTCATAAACCTGAACATCAAAGTTTTCTTTTAGAAAATCTGTATTTTTTTCCAATACTTGGAGGGCTAAGTAATCTTCTTTCACATATAGTTCTACATCTCCTTCAAAATAATCATTAGATAGTTGAACAATATCTGGGGATGTTGTGTTATTGAAGGCACCGGCAGAGTCTAAAAATGTTTTATAGTCAACTTCAAAATCTAGTTGAGGAATACTACGAACAATTCCGTTGGCGAGGCCCGTGTTGCTGGCTGTTAGGTTAACGGTATAGTAGGTTTGAGTAGATGTTATATTGTTCGCTATGCAGTTGATGTGCCACGCCGGCGCATACTCGGTTTTAAGATCGCTGTTTCCAATGGCGTCGGAGCCTAAAAAGAATTTCTGTGCAAAATGGGGGGTGCTTTGAAAAGCATTAACAAAACTTACAGAATTTTCAGAGATTGGTGTAGTAAAGATATTTTCATTGGCGCCACCAGTCACCTCGTGTAGAAACTCATTAACTCTAGTCTCCACGCCGGTCGTGTTGGGCTGCACTTTTAATGCGGGAGTTTCATACTTAATTCTCCGAGCAGCGTCATTCTGTGCTTCTGAGAATCCAGCTGCTTCTGTATCATATAATATATCCTCGTCAAAAAACGCATAATACTCCGGCTTAAGATTGCCTAGTTGCAACAATCTTTTACCATATTCGGTTAGTTGAAAATCTAGTACATCTTCTTTTTTATCGAAAAAATCTACCATAATCTCTATCCATCAAATCCTTCTGGCGCAACAATATCTACCGGAACCGGGTTGGCTATATCCACATTAACCGTTCCGACAACCTGTATCGTCGAATCAGGCGCTTCCGTCAAATCAGTTGAAACATATTGAACTGTCTCATCAATTTTAACTAGTTCAACCAACGAGAAGTAATCATAAGGCCAGTTATAAGAATAGTCACCAATAGTTTTGACAAACGGGCCCGTGTTCGATGTCACCAGACTTCGACGATACTTCTCGTAATCCTTTTTGGCTCGCTTCTTCACTTTAAACACCATCCACTGAATATTTCCAGCTTTTTCTACAAGGGACTTGATTAATTCTTCTTCTTCAACAAAAACTTCTTTCTGCTCGAATCTATCGGCAATATCGGGGGGCAAGTTCTGCCACATATCGGAAATATCTTGCTGGGTTACGTCAGCCGAAAACTCAAATGCATACATTTGAACTGCCTTTACTGTTTTGTGTCGCGTGAAATCGAACTTGGGAGGGAATACATATTTATCCATAAGGCCCTTAAGGTTTTTGTAGGTATCGGATTCCTTTGACTTCTTATCAAATTCAAAGAATTTTCTTCGATTTTTTATAGTCTTAAATGGCACTGCAATGACGGCCTCTTCAAGAGTATTTTCAGTTTTAACGCTACCGATTCTGGCGGGAATGCCAGTTTGTATGTTGACCACATCGGCCAGCGAGCGGCCTCCGACAGAATCTTCCATAACTGCGAAAACGCCTAGGTTACTGCCCGCAGGAATTGATCCATATTGGTGCCACATTCCGCGCGTGAGAATCTGGTCGGCGCTGGATGTTCCGGCCGACGCTGAAGTGGTGCGGGGTGTTGCCACATCTACTCCAGCAAAGTTTAGAATGGGGGTTTCAAATTTGGATTGAATCAGCCACCTCTTCTTTTGTTCAACTGTGCCTCTCGGAACCTCAGAATAATAATCAGTTAAATTAAAACAACTATCTAGCTGAATTCTAGGATCCAGGCCGTGGGGCCAATCGGCCGATACATCAAGATTAACTGTCTCCGCACGAGTATATGAAATTGTTGTGTTTGCCAAAATTTCGTCAAGTGTGGGGACGCCGGTATATTGTGCCTTATATGTAAATGTTGCCGAACCTGATGCAGCAAAATAAGGAGGAGTCACGTGGGAGAAGCTAGCTGAGGCAGCATCAGGTTCGAGAGACCGATAAGAGGGATTATAATTTTTTACAACAGGCGCGCCAAACGCCGATGTCCTGCTGTACATCTCGAAGGCATTCCTGTCCACTGATCCTGTAGAGTCTGTGGTCCTGTACATCGTCATTGTCATCTTGTACTCTTGATCTTTTCGAACTGTATTGAACTTGTCTTCTCGATCCGAAACAAAAGAACTCAAGCCGTCTTTAAAAAACTCAACCGTTTCGCACAGGAAATTATCAGCCGCAAGCTCATATAGTTTCTTTCCTCTGATATGTGCACGGATGCGAGGAGGACACGGATCTTCTTCAATTTGAGAGCCGGCTGCGAGGGATTGGGCGCCCGGGGTGCCGGTATCATAAATATAGGAACTGGTTATGTAATTTGTATTAAAATATTTTGTTGGCTGATAAATTGCTTCAAATGGGATTTTCTGTATTGCATATTTATTGGAGTCCCCGCTCGAACCAGATCCGAGCCCCAAAACATATGGCCACCATATGTCCCCCTCTGGTAGTTCTGTTGAGTTGCCGTGAATATAGGGTACTGATTCGGTGAACGAGGTATCACTGTTCACCATCACCCAGTTATTAACCGCAATTCCGGATTTTATGGTATTAAACATAATACCCGGGGCATAAAAGGGCTCTAAAATCGCCCGCATTGCGGGGCCCTGATTTTGTACATTATCGGTTGTTATGTCGAAACTGTCTCCATAAGACCGGGAAAATAGGGTCGCCAACTCAACTGTTCTTTCAGCCGGATAAAATCCTTTATATGGCAGGAACTTAAGAAGCGCCGAGCACTTAAGAGCAACCTTATCCCTTTTAATCTTAAGGTCTCCAGACCTCTTGTTATTAATCTCCTTGTCAACAACTGTAAAGTACTTTAGGAAATCAGAGTTGGTATATGTCTTAAAGAATTGACTTTGCGAACTATTTGCAATCGATGCACCGGTCAACTCTAGAATATTATCCAGGGAGGCCAAGAAATTACTTTGATTCGTTTCAACATAATCTTCAATCAAAGAACTTATTCTAAATTCCGGGACGATCGAATGATCTTTTCCAACTCTTGCAATCTTCTCGCTATAATCCTCATATGTTGTATATGGTTGTTTGCCTGACTGTTCTGCCGCTTGCCACTTTGCATCGCCGGCGACGGCTGTCCACAGGGAGTAGTCACTAAGCTTTCCAGCCGGAACCCTCATCGCGTAGGTTGCGCCGGGGAGGGCCGGAGAGCCCGCGGGCGCAGCAACATTATACGACTGAGACAGTCGAGAATACATATTCATCAACTCGCCCTGTGAGGAAATAGACCCGCTTTCGAGCGGGAATTGGCTGGCCGGGCTGGCCGGTCCATAAACTAATGGTCCGCCAAAATCTTTACGGCCATCCAAAGGCCATATGCTTGCAGAAAGCACAGACGCGCCCTGTGAATTTGGGCGCGCTCGGCCCGGGCCATCGGCTGGGTCTAGCTCACTGCGCAGAGTCCGATTCGGGTTCCATATATCATCAATCGTGAACTCAGTTCTCCGGCGCACTATGTTCTTATAAGCATTTATCTCAGCCGGGTATATTCTCTCGGAATATCCAATCACCACAGACATGTTGCTTGAGGTTACATACTCAAAAACAGTATTGAGAGCGTTATTATACAGATCGGGCTCTGGCGTCCCAAGATAGTTATTCAACCCTTCGTTTGAGAAGTAATCAAACAGGTTGGCGTAGGTTACGTTCAATAAAATATTATTGTCAGTATTTGAATCATCTGTATTATCCTCCAAACAAACAGTAACGGGATAGTATCGACTGCTTATCGGTTGCTCGATATAATCAACAAATTGATTTGCCTGTCTTGGGTTCACAAATTGTACAGTTCTGCCTCCAATCTTTTGGGGGATAGCCGCGGGCTTGATGACTGTTCCGATCGTATTGGTTCGTCGGAGCTTCGAGGCCACCTTTCCTTCCCCTGTGCGAATTTGTTTCCAGGTCGGATACTGATAAGGACCATTTCGAGTTAACATCAGAGCATTAAAGTAATCCTCTGCATCAACAAAGACGGGGGCGAACCAATAACTAGGATTAGGGTAAGTGGTTTGAGCACTGGCAGCGAGAGGATAGCCTAGAGTATGCGAAGAAGCACTCACCGGGTCGGCGAGGTGAATATTCACGGGCACAAACATATCATCGTCAGTGGCACCAGACACAATCAGCTGGCTCATAGAAGACGCTGTGAGGCACGCAGGTGCGTCCAAGCCAAAGATGGTGGCACCGGCCTTCAGAGAGGCCGTAACCCACGCATACTGCTGCTCAGAGCGCGGTAGAGCGTGCTGGACATATAGATTGTCGTAGAGGACCCCTTGTGTATAGCCGGTGGATGAGCTGAGAATTCGTGCTTTTGCGTTCCTATTGGTTTTGTGCCAGGAAGGAATTGTTACATAAGTAAGTTCTGGAACACTGCCAAAGGCTCCGTCGGAACCAAATGGGCCGCAGTGAAGGCTCGCGCGTTGGTCGAGGCCGCGGTTCTTGCCTATCTGATCGATTACAGTAATGGTTCTTGCTGCAATAGGGTCAGCTACAACATTCCCAGACAAGCCATGATTACGAATCGACAGGTTATGATAAGGCAATGCGTTATATACTGAAAGCTCTTCGTGTGCGGGGTCCATATACCCCCGCGACATAACTTCATAGCCGCTGCCGGCGTAACGGTTGACAAAAACAGTGTGGTTGGAATTGCTGCCTGTTCTTGATGGGAGGGCGTAATTGAGGTTGCCGCCGGGGTTTGCAGTAGGTTCATAGAGCGGATCCCCGTAGAAGGGATACCAGGATGGCGGGGTTGGAGGGGATTCTTCTTGGAGACCAGTGGAGTCAAAGCCATCCGGAGTAATGTCGATGCCGCCGGCTATCTCGTTGTACAAGGTCCCGGTGGCGGAATCGTCTATATGAGATCCTAGTTTCCACCAGCTTTTCAATCCAGAAATGCCTGTTGATTCAATATCGACCCGGGTGCCGTCGTTGTAGAGTGTGACAGCATTGCTGTCGCTGAGTTCAGAATCCCAAATTGCCAGATCTGCGAGGTATCCTCTGTAATTCTCGAAGCCGGCGACGGCGACCACACTCTCACCTAGGCGACAACCGCTAATGAAGTCATCTCCCCATAAGGCTTGGTTGTCTGCGGTACCGGAGTCATCGGAGCCATTAATATAGACCCTAGGGAACGGATCACTCGGGTGGCTGCCTGGTCCTTGATTCATGGAATCTTCCGGGAAGACAATAACTGCGTGATACCAGGTGTCCTTGTCGATCGCTGTGAGGGACGTCACCGAAGTTTGGTACCCGGCGTTGTCCTGGAATATCGCCCACACTCTATTATCTTTAGAAGAGGGCGACGTAAGTAGAATAGTGAGGGAATCTTTATTGCCGGAGCCACTATACTTGCCTAGGCTGAAAATCACTTCGTGGTCGTCAACCGTTTCATTCGTAAATCTAAACCAGAAGGATATACTAACTCTATCCTCGGCGCCGAGCATGTCCGAGGCATCCCAGGCGGATTGAGACCCGGCATCCACATAGTCATCATCTTCGGCGAAGTGTATCGTTTTAGGCTCCCAGCTTGAAACCAAAGGAAGATATAGCGGAAAGCGGCCACGAGTGGCCAAAGTTTCTGGATAGGGGGCAAAGTCAAATGATTGATCATTAAAAAATGGATCATTATTAACGCGGCCGGCGGTGTTTAGTACCTCATAATTATGAGAATAATTTCCAATTCTGTTATGATGCAGCACTCCTGACAAACGAGTTCCCAAAGGCTCTGTTGTCATTAGGATATTTTTTATATTAACCGGGCGCTTGGCTGTCTCGTCTCTAAATCTGCTGCGAACAGCCAACTCAGGCAAGAATCCATTGGGAGCAGAACCTGCAGGACTATCTGCAAACGGATAATTGGGAGGAACGATACCAAGAGATCCACTGTGAGACGCTGTAGAATACATGCCAAGAGCCAAACGATAGCCTTCAAAACGAGTGGTACGGCTATCTGAGCCCGGGTTGATCTCTGTATGACGGAACTGGCGGCCGCCAACAAACTTCTCTGTGAAGGGGCCCTGAAGCGGTATATCAGTTGAGTCGACATAGTCGTGATGTAGGTTTGTGATCGTGACGCCGGGCTTATACTGGTCCGCGATATCTTCTTCATATTTACTAACAGGACTGCCTATTTTATAGAGAGAAAAAGTTGTAACATTATTTCCATCCCGTTTGTCAATAATATCTGTATCATGATTGATCCTGGGGTTTATCCCGTAGCCTAGGCGTTGCTTATATGTCGGATAAAACTCGTCAGTGGTATCTAAAAGATTTTCAACATCACTATCAAAAGAAAGCATAATGTTTTGTGGGATGTTTGAAGCCTCGAGCAGGGGCCCATATGGGTTGGTGGCAGCAAACATAAAATTAACATTTTTGTTCTGCTTTGCGCCGACACCGCCCAAAACTGTAGCGCCGGCTGCGGAGTATCGATATGGGCGCATCATTTCGCGTTCTGTTTGGCTTCTGATTGTCTTTAGAACTGTGCTGCGACTGGCGTTTACATCTTCATTGACAGAAATTGTTGGATTGTCACGAGCGGCCTTGTTTTTCCACCACAAATACTTCTTCTTTTCGTCACCATCTTCGGGAGCATGATTATATTTCCACCTTTTGGTGACGGCGCGGGCGGACAGGCCGACCTGTCGTATTCGAGGAGCGTGTACAGGATAAAAGCCGGTACCTTGGGGGTCATCATCGGGAGATGAGATTGCATCTCCATAATCAACATTGCTCGAAAGAGACGTCTCAAAAACATTATCTAACGCATCTATAAATGGAAATATATTTTTATATTTACTTCTCTGCAGAGTGGTATTTTCTATGGTGGTCCGAATGTTTTCAGCAAAGTCTGCAGCCGCAGGAACGAGTTGCCCGAGCATATAAGATAGACTAGAATCAAACCACTTATAAAATTCATAGAAGCGATCAAAATCAATTTCGTTGTTTTCAACTTTTTCAAAGAATTTTTGCCTCATAAAGTTAAGGGTTTTGTACTCTTGCCGATATCGATTAACCGGTAAGCCAATCATATTGTTGAAGTCTCTAAGGGTGCCGAACATATTCACCATTTCTTCAGATATTACCTTTGAGGTGCTTTTTTCAAATGCAAAGAAATAATTAACGGGTCGCGAATCAATCTTAAAAACTTGTTGTTCGTCGGCGCCCAAGACCTGGATTGTTTCGGCAGGCGCAATTGATTCTAGATCATTTAATCTAGAAGCTACAATAAACTCTTTTTTAATGGCAGCAGTGGATGATGCTTTGAAATCATATCCCTGTCCCGTATACTGCATATTTAGAATGGGCCCGAGAGGACCATATCTAGTGGCCGCATTATTCAGCGACCCAGAAGACTCGTCGGCCACAAGAAATTGCCCCAAAGCATTAGATCCTGTATTTTGGCTAAACTCCCAATTTAGAGCTAACGTATCTGCCTTCTTAACATCTCCGTAGGACGCAGTCGCATCAAATGGGAACGCATAAGCAGCAGGAGCTAGCGCTCCGAAATTATTAGGATCCAGAACATGCTGTTTTAAGGCTTCGTTATCGACATAATCGAGCCAGAACCTGCATGCATCAACCTCAACATCTGAGGTTTGTAGAACTGCACCAGTAACGTTGGTTCTATGTGCGCCAACATATACTCTCCTGCTCCCGGTTATAAAGGACGAAGGCGCAGCGCTGACCGTACCAGACACCTCGAAAGAATCTACTAATTCTCCTCCTTCGACCTGATGGCCGGCGAGTACCACAGTATAGTTGCCGTTTGCCGCGTCATCGGAAAAATAAGCTAAGGGATAATTCTCTGGCTTTATTCGAACAGAAAGATTCCATCTGGTTTTGTCATATGCTCCTTCATAAAGAGTTGACTCTAGCCGGGGGACATAGCCTCCAGCTGTACCAGTCAATACAAATTTCACATTTGGGGAATCTATCTCATCTCTTACTGCATAGACTTGAAAGTTCACCCCATCGTTTGCAGGCCAGCTTGTATCTGCCTCTGAGAGACCAGCGCCGTGGAGGCCAAACAATGACGAAGAAATTGTATTTGTATTAAAATAAGTGGTACTAGTTTCGTCCGGCTTTGAGGGTAAGATAATGTCGCTTTCAAGAGTGAAAGCAAAACCCCTATTTAAAACGCTGTCGGAAGAGATGAACCCAGTTGAATTAGGATTGAGAGATGAGGAAAATGAAAATACAACCGCACTTTTGTTTTGAGGTGTATTGAAATTGGCAACCCTGTCATTTACCAAGACACTTCTTCTGTTTAAACGATACTCATAGGCTGTGTTTTTTGCGTACATGTTGAGCTTTATTAACTCATCATCTATGCCAAAGCAACGTATTAGGTTTCTAAATGCTTTTTCTGTCCCTTTTGATTTATAGATATATGCTAAATTATTATAAATATTTTGATATATGATGTTCTTAGTATCATTTAGAGACTTCTCGTATAACAAATCCTCACTACGGTCTGCTAATTTTTCAAGTATGTCGGCATCTACAAATATATTAGGCGAAACAAATCCGCAGGAGCTTAATAGTTTATGAGAAAACGGGATTGGCTTGTCGCTGCCGCTCACATATCGGATATCTTTAAGATCATTCACTGCATCCATTTGCATGTGCAATGTATCAAAATAGCTTCCCATTATCTGAGTCAGATAGCGGACATTATATTGCTGTTCGGCGTCTTCTTCAGTAATCCACGAGGGAATAGAGTTATATATAGAAGCATTATTAGTTGCGTCATGTTCAGAGCCAGTGAACTGGAGCTGTGATTGTAGTGAAACAACCTTCGGGTGGGTAGAATAAATAATAGGATCTTTAAATTCTTTTGTTGCCGCGTTAGAAAGAACTATTGCAGAGCCAGTCTCACGGGAGCCGGCCCCATAGCCGGTCCAGGTACCGTTTGAAATACGGCCAGAGTAATCCAGCACGGTACTGTCGGTTGCTGTGACTCCCGTGATTCCCTCATTAAACTTAAAGTATACACCCAGATTGGTATTTACAGTTTCTTGAGTGTCGGTAAACGGCTCTGGATCGGAGTTTGTGCCGCCGCCCACTTGGTCAAACCAATATCTGCCAATATCCTTAGACGATCGTCTTGTCTTCCAATATCTAAATTCGTCTAAAGATCCTGATAATTTACCAGACTTCGCTGGGGCCGCAGTGGCGGCCGGAGTTGTGATTGCGGCGCCGATATAGGCGCGGAGGCCGCCGAGCACTTCATTAAGGCCGGAGGAGCCTGTTGTGATGGTGTTATTAAGATTTCCGTCGACATAAAAACGACTTTTGGTGCCAGCCGAAGCAGATTGCAACGATACAGCGTAGTGATGCCATTTTCCGTCCGCTATAGAGGATGTAGTAAACGAAGTAGAAGCAACCGAAGCTCGTATTACCCCCGCAGATGAGCCTGACTGCGCCGTAACCAAGAAGGGGTCGGCACCAGTAACAGTTCCCGAAAGCTCAATTGTCAGGCGCCCGTAGTCGCTAGTGCCTTCTTGTTCGCCGTTCCAAAGATCAAAAATAATCTCTTTTTCAGTTTTGGTTGTATCAAACGAATCCTTCTTAAGCCAAAATTCAACAGTAACGCCATTATTTTGTAAATCATATTTAAGGTTGTTTTCTCTATTATTAGAAACATTGTAATAATTGGATCCAGTAAATTGTCCGGCGATGGGTGCCATTCCGTCGGGGTTGGGATGAGGGCCTCCCTTAAAGAATATAAACTCCAAATCCTCTGGGAGACCATATCCGCTCCATTGCGCGCCGTCGATGTCGCCCCAACCATCAGCAGAAATGATGACGTATCCGTTTGTCCGAGGATACAAATTATTAAAAATATGTAAATCTATATAAGTGGAATCATTCTCCCACTCTAATTTTTCTTTTAATGAGCCGTCATAAGGATAAGCTTCATAAACTCTCTCAACCGACTGTTTGTAGTATTCTTCAGCCGAACCATATCTAGCAAATTTTGCAGGATCTGAGAGATCTATGTTTGGTATAAACCTCTTCTCGTGAATAATGTCCTGTTGGTGATATTCAACCGACTCAACTTCATTTCCTATATCGGCAGCCGATTTATTGGCTAGTGAGCTAACTTGCGTAGCCTTATTGAATAAAGTTTTAAAACTCATAACCTAATTATTCTTCAACTCTAAACTTAAACGTCTGTGGTTGCTCCTGCCAGGTACCAATACTATCGTTATAATATGCGACCTTTATTTCGTACATATACCCATTTTCAAGAAGAGACATGTCCAGATCAAAATAATTACCTTCTTTGTCGTAAGACATTAAGGTACACAAGTCAGACCCAGTCCCATAGGGGATTGCATTATAGTTGTCCGTTACTCGTCTAATGTTATATGAAGCGCTTTCAATAATATCTGTTGGGTTGTTCGCCTTCGCTACCGTATAAACATTCGGGCTCCAGTTTTTGCTTCTCACAAAAAATCTAAAGCGGCCGCTCTCGGCTCTAGAATATGACTTCCTGAGGTTTTTACAAGAAGTAACTCTATTAAATGTCGGCGCACTATCATATGTTGGCATCAGCTCGGGATAAGATGATCCAGTATAGTATTGAACGCCGCCGCTATGCCATACATCATTAATGGCTAAAAGCCTTGTGGTTGCGGCAGTAAGGGCCACTGTGCATGAATAGATGCCCGTACTGACATAGCTAGCTGTGGCGTTTATGTCTAGGGCTGCCGCAACGCCGCCTCCGGCTGCCAGATTAAGAGGTGAGCCCGCAGGAGCGCCAGTCGCAGAACTAGAATAAAAGGAAACCTCTAGGTTATTTGTCCCAACTGCGGGGATATTAACAAGACGGCCGCGCACATAATTGTATAAATAAAAGGTATTGAGATTATCGGCAGCGGGGGCAAGTGAACTAGAGTAATAAAAGTTTTCTCGATCATCTAAAATTCTAGAGTTCCAGCGCGCTTCGATCATAGGCCTCTTAAAGAAGAACTCAGTTGAACGAGCAAAGAACTTCTTAGTATAATAAGACTGTGTGGCTCCTTGTGGATTATGTATCAGGCTTCCGTTGTTGAGCCCTGTTGAACTAGAATAATAACCTTCTTGGCTAGCTGTGAGTCGAATTCCGAAACCATAATTGTTGGCATAAGCCGGGTCGGTGCCGGAGATCCACTTTTCAACAACACTTGTTATATCAAGGTTTGTGTCTTCATAGCCCTGAGGGAAACTGACATTATAGTTGGAGCCGGTTCGATAGTCTCCCCCCACGGACGACCATGGTGTGCCCGTACTTGATGAAATCCAATTGGAAACACCCAGATCTTGATAGTCATCCATATCGAGACCGGTGCCCTCAACCCACGAACGAGAGACCGGTGCAATAACCAAATTGAATCCTTGCGGAAGCGTAAATGGAGTCCGGGCATTAAACATACGAAGATAAAAAGATACACTACCAGCGGCAGGAATTGTACCAGCAGTTCGATTTGCTGATATCGTACTAATCGGAAATTGTATCAATGCTCGGGAAAGTTCCTGAGATTGACCGGTGGCTGAGGATGAGTTCTGTCCGTAGATAGAGAACACTTCTAAACTGTCGGCATAACCCATGTTTGAGCCACTTCCTCGTTGGCGCAGGTCTGCTTCAAAAGCGTCTGTTATGGTTGTATCCGCACTAGCTGTATATCTTAAAATTGCCATTATTTAACAGATCCCTTGATGTCGATATTGGGATATTTTAATTCAAAAATAGTATTTTTTTCTCCCAATATCCTACGACCATCAGAAGATAGTGCTGACTCAAAACTATAATTTGATTCAGAATAAAGGCCGCCGGATTTCAAAGACACCTCAACTGATGTTACATCAATAACTCCGGGAACTTTTTGAAGCTGTTTATAAATATCAGTAACCGAGATTGGCTCTCCAATGTCTAACTGCTCACCGAATGCCACGGAAAGACTGGCGTTGCACTGGCTTACCACATCAAATCGATTTACGGTATTGTCTATCATAACCTCGTACTCAATACCAAAATTTATGATTTCAGCATCTAAGATGTCCACGGTATCACTTATCATTTTATATTGTGATAGCCATCTCTTTAAATTTAATTTAAGAGAGCTGTTTGCTGTGGTGAGTTTCTGTGTTTGGTCCTCAGAAATAACATATATGTTTACGTTCTTTTTAAATTCATCGCTGTCTTTGGAGACTGCCACTCTTTTTAACATGCCAAATCTTTCCGGCATCGCATAGCACAGAGCCTGGTAATCTGTGGCTGTCACAGCACGATTTTGTGTAGCAAAGTAACTAAATGCCCTCTGTTTGATCTCTTCAGAGGAGGGAAGTTTTACGCTTCCGACAAAAGCTTCTTCATTTGTCACTTCTAGAGAAGCGAGAACATTTTGGCGGCCCGAAAGAGATAATGACCCCTGTGCTGCAAATTTAAGTTGTGGATTTTCAACTTTGGTTATTGTATCAACAGCTGCATTCACATCCCGTGTGGTATTAAATCTATATGAGACAGTTAAGGTTGTGTTTGACGGACCTATACCAAATTTATCTGTACTTATAAGTTTTGTGGGATCAAAATCGATTTCTGTTATATAATCGCGGCCGTTTAGTTGTAATAAAACATTTTTAGGGTCCACGACTGGGTTCGACAGTTCTGTTGAATCCGAACCATATCCAAACTGTAAGAAGGTCTGGCCATTGATTGTTTCCACCACATATCGACGAGCAACAGGAACTGCCTTTAAAATATTTGGGACAGTAGCTCTAGAATCTGTGGTGTTTGTGATTGACTTGTAGATTATGTTCTGTGAAAGATTGTCAACTTCAAAATATTTGTTTCCTTCTCCATCAACAACGCTTATAACATCGCTAATATTTGAGATATTCAAATTAAGGCGCCGGAACCTCACAAAGTTACCTACTGTGAATTGCTGTGTAGTGCCTCTTCCTGAAACGGTTCTCCCTTGCGCGCGGACTACATAAGTAAGAGGGGTTCCCGTAGATGGTTCGGCAGTACCCACCACAACCTGGTTATTTTGTTTAGAAAAGTCGACATCTTCTAATAGTGTATAAAAACCGCCGCCGTTGGAGGAAAAGGTTGAACCAGCGAGCAAAACCGGGCTGAGTTCTGGGTCAGGGCCCAAGCCTGTAGTGGTGGCAGGAATTTCAACATAAAATGTTAACATCCCATAAGACGCTGGGCTGGTTTGAACCCGATAGCCTAGTTGGCGGGCTAGCTTCCAAACATTGTTGTATTCTACAGCTGTTTCCAAAAAGCTTTCGTTTACTTGATAATCAAGATAAAATGATAGAATATCGCCGACATAGGAAACCGTGTCCAACATCAAAGACCCAAACGAGGCTCGATTAAAATCTTTATAGCTATCGGGATAATAGCGTTTTGCAAAATTCTCTAAATCTCTTCTGATTGATTCAAAGTCTCGACTGGTATATTTGATTGGTAAGTTTTTCATGCGCGGGGTCCTGTTTTAATTAGTTTGTGTTTGAATCAACCTCAAGGTTTAAAACAGCATTTGTCTGAAGTGGCACTATCCTAAACCTCAATATTACATTTATGGTGTGAGGATAAAAATCAGGCATATCTTCGGGTACATCAAATTCTATACTCTTAATTTGTATATAAGGCAAGTAAGTTGCTACCTGTTGCCTAATTTTTTCATCTATTCGAGAATATACCGTGGCATCATTTTGCTCAAATAAATATTGACGCAAACCAACTCCAAATTTTATATCCATCATTTTTTCGCCAGGAGCTGTTAAAACGAGCATTTTTAAATTTTGTGTTGCTAAGGTCTTAAAATCTGTTATTAAATTATAGGCCCCAAACGTGTTGCTTATTGTAAGGGGAAGTTTAGCTGCAATTCCTGAAGACATTTTTAGATCACCTCCCAATAATTAGAATTATCTATTGTTTTTTAGCTCTTAAAGATTATCTATACCAATTCGATGGGTGTGGTGCCCTCCGGACATTCCACCGTCTCTGGCTCCGTGGCGTCTGTCACCGCATCGTCTCCTTCTGTTAGGCCGTCAGGGATCGAGAGCATTAACATCTCAAGAAGAAGATATATAACGCCAAGCGGCGAGGGGGGGAGCATAAACATTCCAGCAATACTTCCTTTAAAATCAACACCATCTAAAGTTAGCCTAGGCCCAAGTAAAACATTGTCAAGGATATCCGCCCCGACCTGGTTCGCTGGGCTGTCGGCGAGTTGCTGGATCGGGCCGGCCGCGCTCTGAACTATATTATATAAACAGAAGATAACCGCAAATATATCTTCAGCTGTAATCCCTTTATCTTTGAGCTCTGCAGATCCTGGCAGAGCGCCGGAGTCCAAGCCGGCTTGAAATCCTTTGAAGAGTTCATTAAAGGCAGCACCAGTGAAGTTCTTTATCATCTTCGACAGCGCAACATGTGGATCAATGAGCTCCGCAAGGCCCTTAAGAATTTGTATGGGCGTTTCTCGAAGGAACTTAAGGATAATATCCCTGGCCATCCCCTCCATATCCAGGCCGCCGTCCTTGGCCAATGAGTTTACAAATTCATCACTTCGTGGTTCTAGTGCTGGCTGTGATTCTGAGCGCTCCGTCATATTAAACATATGAATTATTGCGCGCTTGGTTGAATCAAACGAAGATGCCACATCGGACAAATGCCTTCCAACCAAATAAAAGTTGTATAATACAGCCACTGATAAACAAGCATTCTTGTTGATAGCCTGATTAAAGAATAAATTATAGTCGACGGATTGCTTAATAGCACCAATTCGGCCATTGCGAGAAAGGTTGGCCGCGTGGTCGACTCTAAATATTTCATATGCCTCCGCCTGGGAGACGGCATACATCAAAGACGTGTAGTCCGTCTCGTGGCCATAAAATACGATAGCTTTCTCAGATGAGTCTGGGTCGGCTCGCCCGGTGGTCCGGAGGGCCCAAAAACTGTCAATAGCTGCTTGAGAGTCTAAAACTTGTACCACATCCCCCACAAAGAAATCATCAAACAATTTTTTATTGCCGGCAGGATCTATAACATTTTTAATTGCCTGCAAGGTTGATCGATGAGTCTCAGTCCCCTGGTCATGCCACGAATAGCCAAGTCTTTCTTCCACCATAAACCTTACTAAATCTTCGTTGTTCAAAGGAAACGATGATCCCTCAAACCCCAGTACCACTTCCGTAGGCGCGTAAGAGTGTGTAAAACCACCCGCAAACTCAACACTTGGGCGCCCAGCGACGCGTGCGAAGTAATTATATATCTCTCGTTCTACAATGGAGTTCCCGTCTAATATAATTCTATTAAAAGAAGAAACCACATAGCTGATCATTACTTCTCGGAAGGGGTATCTGGGATCTAATATGTCCTCCATGTTTAGAGCACTAAAAATTATTATATTGCTTACAAGGAATTCATCAATAATTGCCTGTATCAACATATTAATCAGCCCAAAGTAGAGGGTGCCGCGGACCTTATCTTGATTGGAGCCACTATCGTGGCATGCTGCAGCGGCAAATTCTTTTCTCATTTGGTCTATGATACCGTCAGCATCAAAAAGATCTCCAATATTTTCAGGAGTGCAGTTCTTGTTATTTTTGAACAACTTAAGATTATTAATAATATCTTGACTAAATGCTCCATTATCGATAATGTATTCGAAAGTGGATCTCATTACATCACTATAGGCCCATACATGATGACGGCCAATTAGTTCATTAGCTTCTTCGCCGTCGATATCTGGGGCCGCTGCCGGGTCGAACTGCGGGAGAAGAGGGCCCACAAACCTATAAATATAAGGATTTAAACTAGTCTGCTGCCATTCTGTTCCAAGATGCCCTCGGTATAAAGGAGCTGCCATATCATCAGTTTCAGAATTCGGAATATGGACTTTTGGAATAGAATATTGCACTGTCACCCCTTTAAAAGTGTGAGGTTCATCATACGCCGAATAGACAATTTTGGCTGAGTTGTTGCCGCCAAACATCAGATTGATGCTTGTTTTAGAATAGCCGAAGGCTCCACCGGGCAGGTCAACACCTGAAGTAAGGATGCTTCTCTTCGCCCGGGCGGGACCGGTGGAGCCAGAGGAAGGGCCGATGGTCTGGCCAACGAAGTTGTTCCCATCTATCGATATCATAGGGCCGGCAATGGCAGAAACGAAATCGTCGGAAAACTGCTGAGGGAATTGATATTCAGTGTGAGGGATCCCGCCGGCGGATCCGGAGTCGAGATTTGCTTTGGTAGAGTTGATTTTGTCCTGGACACCACTGATAAGATCTGGCATTTCAGCCAAGAGGGTTGAGATAGCATCGGCTACAACTTCAATGACATCAAAAACCTCTTGGAACTTTTCATCGTCAATATCCGCGCAGCCGGGGGCAGGCGGTATTTGATTGGCCAGGTCCGCTATAAAATCAAAAAGTCCGGAAATAAACTCAAGGGCTTTTGTATCTATCGTCGGTGGGTCAGCGCCGGGGCAAAGGCCAACGGAGTCAAGGGCGCCGCAGACCTGTGGGTTAACTGTCGCGGTTACGATAGGTTCAAGCAGCGACGTGCGGGCGCTTTCCAGTGATCCTGCGAGGTATATCTGGGTATTTTCCATCACATCATTGAACAATCTTGGTATTATAACCTCTGCAATAGGATTGGAAAGGTATGATTCTGAGTCCTGACACAAAAAATCGGGGGGAGGAATTACTGGTTCAAAGCCGTGTTCAGCGATCTGCGCCAAGGTTTCTATGGCCGGATAGGCCTGGAACCCATCGAAGCAAACCTTACAACTTTCAACATTTGCCAATATAGTGTCTTCTATTACCTCGTTGCAAAAACTTACAGTATCAATGTTTGAACTCATTGATCGAAAGAAGCTCACGACCCGGGTTCCACTGTTTAAGTTTGTCTGCACCTCTACTGAGTAGTATTCAGAATTAAAGTCCAATATATTGTCAATGGTATCGTTTGTAAGTTGTCTGGGTGAGTTGAGCAACTGACATATTTCAATCGGATTCAGAATTTCTGACACATCTGTCATATAGGCGTATGCGCGCGGGGGTGTTAGTCCATAAGATCCTGCAGCTTGAGCAATTGTATCTTCAAGATCCGGAATATTAATCGCGGCGATTCGGTTGCGTCTTTCCAGCTCACCACCACAATCAACTTCGCCAGGGTTTCCGTTTAAGATGTCGCCGCAGTTATATTTAAAGATCTCGGCGATGCCTTTAATAATTTCAAAGCCGGCTTGTGTAATCGTGCTCAGAAGCATTTCTTTAATGCGCTCGGAAAGAGGGGGATCCCCGGTTATAGAAAAATAAACATCCGGGAGGAAATCCGCGAATGAGGGGCGCTTAAAAGAAGGCTGAAGTGACGGGGGCGTCGGGGGTCCGTTCAAGGACACCGTACTGTTGAGAATCGCGTCCTTAACAGTATCTGTAATACTGGCAATCGGGGAGTCTTCGCCCATCATCCCCCGAGTAAGACACATTATGGCCTCCTTTGCTAGATCTGTAATACCAAAGGCTTCTAATACCTGATTTGCTTTTCTTCCTTCCGGCGTGGCATTCATAAAATTAGACACATCCATTTCAGCAATATCGCCTATTACGTCCAAAACTTGAACGGCCGTATTGATCTTTTTGGCCTTTTGGGCCTGCAGCATTTTTGCTTTAAATATTGGATCATCTAGCATTGCTTGTATTTTTAATATTTTTTCTGGGTCTTTAGGGTTTTCGCAATTCGCTTCATCCAGCGCTTTCTGCAGGTTCCCATAATCATTTTCTTCTATGGGCTCCTGACCCCATGGCATCGGTTCTCCCCACCCTGACGAGTCCCCGGGGATTCCCAGTCTCTCTATGAAGGCTAGGTGATCCAATTGATTTAAGTTGGTTGGGTCCTGGTTAGCCTGATCTAAAATATATCGATAATTTTTCAACAGCTGTAGTGGTACTTTATCGTTGAAAAGAGGATTGTACTTAACGTTGGTTATATACCCAACCGTAGATTGAAGTTTCTCTCCGGCAGTCGCCGCAACAACAAAATACTCTATGCCCACAATTCTTGTTTCGTCATCAAAAGAGACTGTAAAATAATCTGTGTCGTGGAATCCCTGTCGTTGGGAGCGGAAATCGATAGAGTCGTGAACAGAATCGGTAATCTTCCTGATGATTTTGTTAGCTCCGGCGCTTAGGGAGTTCATATTAGAATCGCCTTCTCGCTGTTGCATCTGATTCATTAGGGTCCCAAAATTAGAAAGAGTATTCGTCAGCTGATCCATTTGTGTTGGAATGTTTTGGAACTTTACTGACACCGTTGAATCTGTGGCACCTCTTCCAAGTTCGTTATTTAAAACGCTCAGAAAGATTTCTGGGTCGGGGAGGAGGGGTTTGCCATTTTCATCAAGCCCATCTTTTTCGTTTCTTTTTCCATATAAATCCACATCAGTAGTATATACCACTTTGTTTTTTACCGGGTTTGGTTTTTTATGTAGCGATTTTACCTCGATCGAGGCTTCAATATCACTTAGCAAATCCAAATAATCTTGCTTGTATGATTCTACTTCTGCCCAGTCTTCATCTGTGACTTTGTTGCGGTCGACCATAAAAGGATAATACTCGGGGAAGTAGTGCATTACAAACTTGCGCGATGCTCGCGTTTTGAACTCGGTGCTCGCAGCAGCTTCAGCCTCTGATTTTATCTGATTGGTTTTAAAGAAGACCGCATAAGAAGTCTGTTGTCCTTCCGCGGACATTCCATATGGAGGATCGGCAAAGGGTATTTTAGGGTTGCCTGACTTTAGTTTATTTTGAAAGGTTAGGGCTTCAAATCCTGGTGGGCTTAGTGACATAGTATTCCTAGTTGGTAGAGTTGTAGCGGCTTAAAATATATTTCTCCCCTACAATCCCTCCTTCGCCTGCGAGGAACGCGCTCTCAATGCTTGCTAGTTCCATTGGTTGATCGAGCATTTGGGGCACATTAACATTCAAACAGGTTTTTATCGATGTTTCTATCCCTTTGGCCATTACTTCTTTAAAGTCTGGCGCGCCTTCGTAGCCAAAAAAAGGAGAAATATGATTATGCTTTCGAACGGCCGCCTTGAACTGGGCGTCATACTCAAAAAAGTTTCCCAAAGTATTGTTTATAGTCTGAATTATACCCACTATACCCACCAAACACTCTCTCAAATTATCTCCCTTAACAAGTGGTTGCATGTCCTTGTCATCATTCATAGCAATCAAGTCGATGCCATATTTTTTTGTATATCTATTATCGGTCGCGCCTCCTTGAGAATTATGCTGGTCAGTGCGTGTAACTAACTTAATATTCTCGCGACCAATGATGCGAACTGTATCCGCCTTTATGGCGACCGTAGAACGGAGATCCGCGATGCTTGTGCTTCCTACTTTTCCGGGCGCCAGGTCAAAATATCCATCGACATCTGATTTCTGGCTTATGTAGATCCTTGCAGCATCTACTCTGAAATCTGGATCTACGAACAGTGTCTTCCCTCTTTTGTTTCTTTTTTTGGCTAACCAACCCAGGTGACCAGCGACGATATCAATTGCTGCACATCTTGAGGTGCCGGCGCCTCCTTCTCCAGAAGTACGGGCGCCGTCTCGGTCTTTGCCGATTCTGATTCCCGCATTGCCTTTTCGTATAAGCTTGTCGCTAGGGGATAATATTAAAGCCGGGGCGTCCCAATCTGATGTGTCTTGTCCGCCTTGGCCCAAAATAGAAGCTTCTTCGTCCACAGTGGCGCCTTCTAAAAGAGTCTGCTCTTCTTCAGGGAGGGCGGCCGTATTAATGCCAGCTTCGGAATTTGTTGTTTCGGGATCTGCTAATTTATGTTTTGTTTTCAATGTCTTTACCTCTTAATACCAATCATTTTAGGTCGCGGCTGGCTCGTCGGGAGTTTCATCTGGTGGTGCTTCTGCTACCTCAGGTTCTGGTGCGTGCTCAGCGATATAATATGCATGTGTGGTGTCTTCTGTGATTCCGTCGTTGGCCAATTTATACTTTCGATTGGCTGCCGTAAGATTGCTGGGGGAGTTTTTGCCACTGAATGCCTCAGCAGCCTTAGTCCATGATAGGTGCCATGTCTCCGGGTAGCCCACATCAAATATCCAATTATACTTTATAGCATATTTATTAAGCCATCGAAAAGCAATATTTTGTCGCGACCTGGTGCCGGGGGTGCCGCTGGGTCTGTAGTAGCTGGACCGGTCGAGGTCGATCGATATTCCCCAGCCATGTCTGCTCGTGCCGGGGATACCGGCTGGTCCACCCTCTTGGCATACTCCGCCTATAGGGATACGGGTTCCCGCCGTTACGCGCTGGGTCTTGAGATCTGCAAGGGCTGTTTTTGTTTTAGGATCGACTGGAGCTGTCTCTGTTCTGCTACTAGGGCCGCATTTTATTCGTTTGAGTCGTTGTGTGACCTGACCAGAATAGTTCCTATAGCCACCGGATACTCCGAGTTCCTTTGCATCGGGAAACCTTTTAGAGTACGCCGCTTTAAGATTTTTCCAGTCTTGGTGAGCCTGTACAATCAGCTTCAATTTGGGGGTACCTTCAACCGCTGCTATTATGCTCTTTCCATCGGAGTCGGTTACATCCTCAAGATAACCATTGGTCACCTCGATATGATCTTTCCCGTTCGAGGCCACATATGTTGTAGTATAGGCTCTCTTGCCGGCAGACCAAAAAAACTCATTCTTTCCTTCGCCGTCGGTCTTTCCGGGCATCGATGGAGGCTGTGAGTTAAAGCGGTTCACATTACTTTCCGTAGTTCCAGTAGCTTGAAATTGAAAGACTTTTTTGAAGATCTCAACTATCTTTGGGCCGCGCATGGTGGCTAAATCTTCAAACACAATTTTAACAAGGGTGCCAGGCTGGATGGCCCTGAGGCCTTCGGAAGCATTATACAAAGAGACATCTAATGAAAAGTCCTGCATAGTTGCAATGCGCTGGGCCATCGACAAAGGACCTAGTTCGCCGCGTGCTCTGCTGGTAGTTTTTCCATTAAAGTCTAAACATCTAGATTCTAACTCCGGTATATACACTTTATATGTATAGTATAGCGGGTTGCCGCGGCGGCCGGTCTTGAGTTCAACAGACTTCGCTTCTATCTGTTGAGTTTTTGAACTTAACCGAGCAACCTGCGACGGCAAACTTGCTAAAACTACCCCCAAGAATTCATCTTTATCTTTTAGAACATCCGGAGTATAGTAGTTTCCGACTACGGTAGCAATTGCATTTGTCGTTGTGAGTGTGCGACGGTCAGCAGTGGGCGAATTTTGTGAAACTTGTAAATCATTAAGGGCTCCGTAGTCGGAGGCAACGGCTTCCATCCCTAATGGCTTCTTTTCTTCCTTCTTCTTCCTACCCATCTGAAGACCCTTCGTTTAAAAGATCAAACAGCTGCTCTTTGTCGTCAGATGATAAGCCTACATTTGAAGTCTTTTGTCTTTGCAGAATAGATGCCAACTTCACCATCTGCTCGTTTGACCTCTGAAGATTTTCTACAAACTTGGCGGCGATGGGGCCCATCTCTCTGCGTTCGGCGGAGGAGGCCTTCATATCAGCCATAACATCCATTAGCAGACTCTTGGCCATGGCCCGGTCTTCTCTAATGTTCTTTGTAGTTTCCTCTACATATTCTTCTAATTTTAGATCTCGCCGCTTTGCCATTTGTTTTTAAAGGTCCTATATCTTTTTCGTAATTTGTTTAAATTATTAACTACTTGTTTGGTATTCAGACCTGTGATCTCCCTCAGGTATAAGTAAATAGCTTTTTTATTAAAAATTTCTATGGTATCGGCAGAGTCGAGCAGAATTCGTACTGCCATTAAAACTTTTTTCTCATTTTCTTTAAGCATAAAAGAATCCCACGTATCCATCTCGTTTCCTAAAGATCTCCAAAATTCAAATTCTTGTCTTCTTTGAAGATAGGTTGGTTCGGGGGAAATGAGATTTTCTTCTAACTCATTAATTATGTCTTCCATGAAGACTTCGGTTCTATTGCGTTTTTGCGTTTGTTTAACTTTATGGATAAACCAATTTTTGGTTACAACAGAAAAATATGAGAAAGCTTTTGATCCCTTGTTTGGATCATATTTGTTTAGTATGGTTGTAAGCCAAACTTTACAATCAGCTTTTAAATAATCAATATTTGGTAGTGTCGTAAAACGATAAGTATATATAATTTTATCAACCATTTGGTCAAAGGCCGGCTGAATGTATTCAACATATAAGGCGCCTCGAAGTTGGATATCGTCTGTGTTAGCGTACTTTACTATTGCATCTTCATGGACTTTCGTAAAATAATGGTTTTTCTTCCGGGTTTTCGATCTCTTTCTCCGCGGCATTTAATTCTTCCTCCATTTCGGCATCTAACGTAGACTCAAAGATGCTTCTAAAATTTTCTATTTCAAGGCCAACTTCAGTAATCCTCATAACCATTTCTTGTATCATGGGCTCTCCATGATAGCTGTCCATGCTATATAGATTTTTTACAAACACCTGAAATGCTTTTGTCACGAGAAACAGGTCAGATAGATTTTCAGATATAAATACAAATTTCCTTAATATTTTTACTACGTACCATGCTAAAAAGATATTTAAGAATATCGAAATTGTTAATAATATATAAATCATTCTGTTATGTTTTTTTTAATAGTTCTTTTTTTTGTTGCTTGAGTTCTTCTCTTGAGTCATGAATAAAATCCTCAGTTACATCCCCAACAGAAACTTTAGAATTTTTTCTGGTGTGTGATGCGACTCTCGATAGCGCTCTCTTTAAGCTGTTGGGTGAGTGACATTTCGGACACTCTGCTATTTTATCGTCTGATGCATGCGCAATAGTAAGCGTGCTTTTACACTCTAAGCACATGTATTCATACCGGGGCACCTCAGGGCTTACCTGCGCGTGGTCTTTTCAACAAAGACTAAACGACGATGTAGGTCAGCAAGATGAGTTTCTAGCTCCCTTGCTTGTTCGCCTACTGCTTTTCGGACGCCTTCATCAATTAATTCTCTTATCATTCCCTCAGTTAAGGGCTTACCTTTTGCAAATTTTCTCTCTTTAATAAACATTCTATTCCTCCTCTCCTGAAAATTCCACACCCTCGAAAGACACAACGGGTGGATTGGTAACCACTAGACTAGAATGAGATGAATCCTCTGGGTCAACCTGGAAATTCATCTCATTAAGAACCGGAACAATGTCACTCTGTTCCATTAGTGATTTTTGGAGCGCCATCATTAGCGCACCGACTGCTTGATTTGATAGTTTCATTTTCTCTCCTTTAAAATATAAAACATTCTTCTATCCCCGCCTGAATTCCTATGGCCGGCTCCCAGCCAAGAATTTTTAGTGGGGATATATCTGCTTTGGTTGTTAGAACATCGCCTGTGCGTTCGCTGCGGTATTCAAACTTAACACCTGGGTGATGCTTTTCTACGATTTCTTTAATCTGATTCAGTGAAATATTGGTACCGGTTCCAATATCATAGTGTTCGCCCTCGAAATTTGTTTCATACTCCATAGCAAAAATATTTGCTGCCACAACATCTTCAAGGTGGGCCATGTCTCGGCGTTGCTCGCCGGTGCCCGTGATAAATGGATCAACCCCTTCTCTAATAGAATGCATCCAGTTTGCCACCGCGGTTGTATAAGGGCCGTCGGCCTTTTGACACGGAGAATAAACATTAAAGTATCTCAGCGTCACGGTATCGACTCCGTAAAGTTTTGCGTAAAGTTCACATTCCATCTCCGAGATAAGCTTTTGAAGTCCGTAGGGGCTTTCGGGGCCCGCGCCATTCCCTATCACAGAAGAAGATCCAGAGTATATAACTCTTTTTGCTCCAACTTTTCTCGCAAAGTTTAACAAATGTGAAGTCTGTATTACATTATTCACCATCGTCGCGACCGGCTTTTCGACTGAATACTCTACGCGGGGGATGCATGCCAAATGAAAAATATACTCCGGCGCAAAGCCCAAATAAAGAGGGTGAAACAACCCGTCTGTATCTTCCTTTAAAAGAAGAGAAACATCTTGTCTTGGATCATCCTTGTAGTCTATCCCCAATACTTCGTGCCCCAGTTCTTGGAGGCGAGCATACACTTTGGACCCAATATAGCCTAGGTGGCCCGTAACCAAGCATTTAGACATCTTTTTTGGCCTCCACTAAGTCTGCATCATACATCATGTGAGCAAGCTCTTCAAAAGACACTCGGGGCGTCCAATTCAATTTTTCTTTTGCTTTAGACGCGTCGCCGAGCAAGAACGGAACCTCGTGGGGTCTCAGGTATCGAGCATCAATATGTACAAAATCTTCATAACTACCAAGGTCAGCATAACGAAAGACACAATCCAGAAACTCTCGAACCGTATGAGACTGACCTGTAGCAATCACATAATCATCAGGCCTCTCTTGTTGGAGCATAAGCCACATTGCTTCCACATAGTCGCCGGCGAAGCCCCAATCTCTTCGGGCATCTAAATTCCCAAGATATAGCTTATCTTGCAAACCAAGCCGAATGCGAGCTGCAGCCATAGTAATTTTTCGCGTCACAAAGGTTTCTCCTCGCCGAGGCGATTCATGATTGAATAGGATACCACTAGAAGCATGCAAATTATAGGCCTCTCTATAATTTCTCATTAAATTGTGTGCAAATAACTTGGCACAAGCATACGGTGATGCCGGAGTCATTAAGGATTCTTCGGTAAATGGTACCACAGGATTGTCCCCGTACATTTCAGACGAAGACGCCTGATAGAACCGGGCCTCAGGGCACATCTGTTTATAGGCGTTCATTAGGCGCAGGGTACCCATTGCAATAGAGTCTACAGTTTCCTCCGGTACATCAAAAGACACACGGACATGGGACTGGGCGCCCAAATTATAAATTTCATCTGGTCTATAGTGGTGCAAAAGTTGCCAAAAGCGCCCAGTATCATGAAGGTTCCCATATTCTAATTTAAAATTAACATGATTGTAAAACTCATCAACACGGCTGGTGTTGATTAGAGAAGTTCTCCTTTTAATACCAATAACTTTATAGCCCTTAGCCAATAAAAATTCAGCCAAGTAAGAACCATCTTGTCCGGTTATCCCAGTAATCAAAGCTGTTTTCATTTTATTCCTCTAACATTTGGATAATTAATTTTAAACCATTTACACACTTTCCTTAAGCCTTCTTTTAAAGAAGTATAGTTTGTGGCACTCCACCCCAGTTTCAAAAGTTTGTCATTAGAGCTCGGTTTTTTATGCTGGCCGCCTGGCATATGTGTATTCCACATCAGTTCGCCTTCATACTCCAGCAGTTCGCACAGTATTTCAGCCACCTCTTTAATCGAATGTTCTTCAGTGTTTCCAATATTGATCGGCTCAGCACCATCATATGTCTCTAATAGGAACAGCAGAATTCTTGCAATATCCTCCGAATAGGTAAATTCCCGTATGGCGCTTCCGTCTCCCCAACATTCCACAAACGGTGCGCATTCTAGTTTGGCTTCCCAAATTTTACGCATTAGAGCCGGAATCACGTGACTATTTTCTAAATCAAAATTGTCGTGTTCGCCATACAAATTATTTGGGATCGCCGTTATAAAATTGCACCCGTACTGTTGTCGATAGGCTCGCGACATTACATCTACCATTCTCTTAGCATAGGCGTACCCAAAATTGGAATCGTGAGGGGGGCCAAGATGGAGTTGGTCTTCGGTAAGAGGGTATGTGACATAAGGTGCGTCGGGATATACACAAGTAGATAATAGAGATATAACTTTGTTTGCGTGCGAAAGATATGCCTGATGGAGGAGTTTTTGGTTGATAATAGAATTTGTTGTGTAAAACTCAGCGATCTCGTCAGTATTTGCTTTTACGCCGCCAACTTTCGCAGCAAGATGAATTATGTTTCCTTCATGGGCATTATAGGAGTTGCTATGAAAGTCTTTCCTGGTTAAATATTGTGCCTGGGGTCTGATCGATCTAAGGGCGGCTCCTACCATCCCCGATCCTCCGGTTACTAATAGCTTATTGGTCATTCGTCTTTAAAGAAAACTTCCGTATTGATGGCCTTGTCGCATATAAAAACATCATAGGCGGGCTTGCCAACCTTGTATGAATGGTGTTTGGCGCCCCAGGCCTTTAGCTGTCTGCCAGTCAAGTCATACCAATCAAGACCCGTAACAGTACCACGAGCGGTCCAATAAATGATTGTGTGCCCCTCATCATACAGTTTGTTGATTTTTTCAATATTCTTCTTAATTGGGGTCGCTAATGGATATTCTCTAGGGCCCTCATAATCGCAAATTGTTTCATCTATGTCGATATAGTAAATCATTGTTTTTCCTTTTCGTAGTCTTCAAATAGTATATCTCTTTCACTGAGATATTGATTGACCCTGTATCCTCTTTGCAGGAAGTATTCTTTGATTTTTTCCTCGTGGCCTACGACTATTTCATCTGGCCATGCTTCTATACAAACATACTTTGGTCGATGTATATGTATATCGGAGCCATCTAATACTTCAAGCTCATACCCTTCAACATCTAAACTTAAAAAATCAATTTTATTTCCAACCGCGGTCATGATACTTCCAAGAGTTTTAGCTGCAACTGACACGGGCTGTTTACCGTCCCATCTTTTGCTTCTTTCGGCGCATTGTTTAACGCCATCTATTTGAGCCATCATGATGTTTTCAAAATCTTGTTCATTAAAGTATCCCTCTATGAAATCGAGCGCATAGCTACTGGACACCAAAGCGCAATTGTAAAAATGATTCTTCGGATTTTTACGATTTTCAGTGCAATGCTCGTACATCTGCCTATTTGGCTCAACAAGGGCCCCAGTCCAGCCCAAAATCTTCTCTAAATAATATGAATTACTTTGCCATATGCCATTGCTTGAGCCGGCTTCTAGAAAGAAACCATTTTTCATCTCCAAAGATTGAAAAAAACCTAATATCTTTTCGGCTAGTTGGTAGGGTGACCCCACATTATGAATTTGTATCATGCTATCTCTCTTCTTGGATTATGTGGCTAGTGATTTTACCATGTTCTCAAACATACTAAAGTTCATAGTATTTGCAGAATCACTTAATGCTGCTTCTGGATTTGGGTGAACTTCTGCGAAGGTACCGTCAGCGCCAAATATTTTAGCACACTGAGCAAAGAGCGGGCCATAAAGTCTATTTCCACCAGTTATACCATTCGCTTGCTTGTATGTTTGACATGCGTGAGTAACATCCATAACAACTGGGCATCCAAATTGTTTTAGCTTATGTATATTTCTGAAATCTACCACTAAATCGTCCATACCCATCATAGAGCCTCGCTCTGTCAACATCACTTTCTTATTACCAGTATTGTAGACTTTTTTAACTGCATGTTCCATTTTATCAACAGATAAGAACTGAGCTTTTTTAATGTTAACAATTTTATCTGTTTCTCCTGCTGCAACTAACAAATCTGTTTGTCTGCAAAGAAAAGCGGGTATCTGTAGTATATCAACATATGGGGCTGTCTCTTTTGCTTGATGAGGTTCGTGTATATCGGTGGTTATAAAGTCGACATGCTTTCTTATTTCAACGAATGTGTCTATTGATCGTTCTAAGCCCGGCCCCCTAAACGAGGTTATTGAGGTCCTGTTTGCTTTATCGAAGGAAGCTTTGAAGACATATGTAAAACCATGCTCATCACAAATAGATTTACAATATTTTGCTACTTCTAAACACACGTCTGTTGATTCTATCACACATGGTCCGGCTATTATAAATCTAGTATTTAACATGGTTATTTTCTTCGTCCTTTAAACAAGATATCAATTTATTATAATCTTCCACATTCTTTATCTTTTTAGTTTGTACCCAATATTGTAATATATCGGATTCTGTTTGTGGATCTTCCGAGGTGCCCAGATCGAAGTATTTTCGGCCGGCGAATCTGGTAATTTCGGGGCTAAACTCAGTATGATAAAATTGGTCTTCGTCAGACCCAAAGGCAGAAAATCCAAGTATATTTACATTCTTAAGGCCCGCCTTCACCAGACTAGTAAGCACAGCAAACCCATCAGTAGAGTTTCTTGTCACGGTGCCATCATAGGCCAGCAGTCGACGCTTGAGGGCGCTGAGCCCGAGGTTGATCGTTCCGGTGGCCGCGGTTTTTGGGACGTTCCACTCGACTTCCGCGAAATCTTGGACGGAGTATGTTCTATCGAAAGAGAAGTATTTAACATTATTTAGATTGTAATCTTCTCTAAACCAATCACCATCTAGCTCCACCGAGGATGGCTTTGCTCCTTGACTTATATACATTGTGTAAATGATGTTGGGATTCTTATCTATCAATATTTTCATCCATGTGCGATGATCACTGTAGTCTGTAGGATTAATGCTTTGGAGTCTACCATGTGTAACATAATGGTAGCAAACTACTACCGTATCTATTTTAGTGGATTCATCCAAAATTCCCTTCTCATAATATTTCTTTGCATACCAATGTGAATGGCATACTATTTTGTTTGGATTTAATTCTTTTATTTTAGAATTTAAATATTTTCTATATTCTTCTGGGTATAGCGCGGGATCGTCAATTCTACCTCCCAAATAGAGCACAACGTCATCCTCCTGTAAGCCCATATACTTAGGGAGATTGTCTATACCCATGTCCATCGAAATATCCATTTGGCCTAACTAGAAGCCTTCTTAAGTAAAGCGATAAGTTTCTCAATAACTTCTGGTGTGTGTGCCATTGAAAAATGATACAGACCATTTCCATTAACAAAAACTCCCAGTTCTTTTAGTTTATTAGAAAATACTTCTTGTGCATCTTTGGGCTCAAAATTATCTCTATCTTTTCTATTTTTGATAAATTTATCTGTAAACATAATTCTGTTAAGTGGGCCGCAGCCCATTACTCTCATTTTTATGTTCTCAGCAATAAAGAAACCATTCAATTCACTTCTGAACATATCACCAACATGGTGCAACTTGTCATACTGAATGTGTTCTGCGTCCACTATGGTTTGTAAAATTAAACTGGCTGCGTACATACTCAACGGGTTTGCCGAGAATGTTCCTCCATAGAAAACATTTTTTGTTTTCATAATTTCAGACGTGGCACCAACAGCTCCGATTGGAAAACCACCACCTAAAACTTTTCCATAAGTTATTATATCAGGCCGCACATCAAAGATGCCAGCGCCGCCTTTGGCAGATAATCTAAACCCAGTCATAATTTCATCAAATATCAGCAGTACCCCGAGTTCCGTGCAACGAGATCTTAATTTATGTAAAAACTCTCTAACATCAGATCTGGGATTGGAGCCCTGTACGGGCTCTATTATCACAGCGGCCATATCACCAGTTATCATGCCGAAGCATTGTTCGTCGTTGTAGGGTAAAACTTTAAACAGTTGGTTTGTTTCCGCTGGAACTCCTTTGTTACTTGGGTGTTCTTCCAGAAAGCCGTCTAGGCCTCCATGCCATCCGCCATGGAACCTACCAATTAAGCTTTTTCCCGTGTGGGCCCGGGCTAGTCTTATAGCTCTCATGTTGGCCTCTGTGCCGGAGTTGCAGAATATGTACTCTTCATGAAGATCAGGATTTATGTACTTTTTTAAGTAAGAATTGACCTTGCTCGTATGACAGTTAGGAATCGTGTAAATGGTCCCCTTTTTAATCTGTTTGCCGATTTTTCTAATTAATGAGTTATTATGACCTATTATTTGCGCGCCCGAGCCCATAGTGGTATCGATTAGCTTGACACCCTTGTCATTCTTAATATAGCACTTGTTTGCTTTCTTAATTATCATGTTTTTTTAACACCATTGCAATTGAATCTGTGGTGTGATTATCTTCCTTTGTTTGTACTTTTCCATTTATTTTTCTCCTTTTTTAAAAATGGCTACGCCACTTCTCTAAATTTGGGGTTGCTGATGATTTTGACGGCAGCTTGACATTTTAGATTGAATAAAATCATTTTATCGCCAAAAAGCACCTCCTCTCTGGTATCATTAAATCTAGGAATATTGTCATAATTTAAACACTCTTTTTTAATGCTTAAGCTATCTACAAACTTAATATCTTCATCATTGAGAACCCTTGAAGATGAGCCGATCCATTCATAAACTATATCATATTTTTCAACCCACTCGTTAAACGCTTTATATTCATGGTCCTCATAATTCATAACATTGAAAATGTCGTCAAAAACAATAATGCAGTCGTTTGATATTCTGCTTCCACAATGTTCAAAGATGGTTTTCGTACTTTCGTAAAGATCACAATCGACATGGATGAACGTAATGGCTTCTTTATTTCTTATAAGGAAATCAGGTAGAGTCTCCTTGAAGAATCCTTTAATAAATTTTACATTTTTATTAAATGCTGAGATCTCGTTTGTTTTTTTTCTTTGTGTAAATTTATCTAATTTATGAACTTTATTTGGGATACTGGGGAGCTTAAACTTTCTCATATCTATATCGCCCCATTGACAGTCCATACCTTCAAAGGTATCAAAACTGTAAACATTTTTTGAAGTGAAATCTGATATCATATCGATAGTCTGGCCTTTCCAGCACCCAAATTCTAAAACTAAGCCCCTATCATTTAGGAGATTATTGTTGAGAACATACCTCAGGGTATCTTGTTTTAAGTTTTTTATCATGGCGCCTAACCCATTTCCTTTTGACTATCGTGTTTTTTAAAAACCACCAGTCCATCATTGTGGACAAAAGAACTGGCGTCATCTAGATGAGAATGTTCTATATTAAATTTGTGGTCGTTCAGGTAGCTTACTAATCCATCAAACCCATCACAGATATCTTTTCCATATTTCTGTGGTGTGCGCAAAAATGCATGACTGATTATTACACTGCCACTTGGATTTAGTATAGAAAAACAATTTTTAATTGTATCGGAAAACGATTCTAAAATATACCACAACATTTGATTTAGAACAACTACATCATATTTTATTTCTGAATTAAAGTTTGTGCAGCCGATATCCCCGCTAATAAAATCCAAACTAGGAAACAACTTTGCAGCTTTTTTTATCGCCGTTCTGCTAATATCCATCCCTGTGACATCACACCCGGGTAAAGATTCTTGAATGTTTTTTGTGGTGTACCCTAGGCCGCAGCCAACCTCAAGCAAAGAATTAGGATTAATTTTTTTTAGTTGTTCGGCGAGTCTCTTTCTGCTGTACTCATAATAAATAGCCATCGATCCTGAGCCGGCTGATTGTTCCCACGGGTCATCTTCATTTTCATAAAGTGACTCAAAATCGCCAACAAACTCTAATTTGTCCCCATTTGGTTTAAAAATATAATTCATTTCGACCTACCATGCCTTTACGTGGTTGCTTCCAAATATTTGACCATTTGCGTTGCAATTATTACAGGGCGACAATGACCTTTCTCCATTTTTAAGTTTATTTCTAAATTGCGTCAATTTACCATCTTTCCATATTTCAAAAAGAGGTCTATCGGTTACATTTCCAAATTTTATGGTACGATTATACATATCTTGGCAGCACAATAGCGCATCGCCGTTCCAGTCAATCATCATAGCATAATGAGTATAAAAGCAAGCTGATTTACCCGATTTCATTAGTTTTTCTTTAGCTATATCAGATAAAGATTCAAACCCTATATTACCAGCCCTATTGGTGTACAGGAGGCCGTAGTCTTCCGATTCATCATACCATCGGTCTCTTAGAGAGTATAGGCTCTTGTCTATGCCGCAGCTCGCAAATAGCGTATTGAATGACTCTATCTGCTCCGGGCCATCATACATGCTAACCACAAATTGCTTCAAACCAGCTGCATATAATTTTTTTATTAATTCGGGGCCATTGCGCCTTGTCAGCACATCCCCATTGGTTACTATTTCAACGTGGATCCCTCTTTTTCCAAACTCATCTACTATGTCTGCAATGTACTTGGTCAGGAGTGGCTCCCCGGTACCGCTAATATTTACGATTCCCGTAAAATTTAACTCTTTTAATTGTTCAGCTATGTTTTCCGCTATTTTTATATCCATATGAATATTTTGATTAGGATATACTGTTGGGTCCGCCCTAGGACAAAAAACACACGTTCTATTACAAATTTCATTTATATTTAACTCAATAAAGCTAAATAAAGGAATGCCTTTGTAAATAACAACATCATTTATAGAAGGCTGCTTCCTTTCTATATTATCTTTCATCCCTTTTTTCATAGATTTTTTAGAAATTTCTATCATTGTACATTGTCCTCTTTATATATATGTGAAAGATCATCTAATGTGTTGATGGATAAAGAATCTTTATTAGTTAACACCGCTTTAATCTTAATGCCATTATCAAGGGCGCGCATCTGTTCGAGAGATCTATTTTTTTCATTATCTGTTTGTTCATACGACACAAATTCTAACAATGTTTTCTTTGTAAATCCATATATGCCTAAATGCTTGTGGAGTCCCCCAGCCGTCCTTTTAAAGTCTGTTGCAAAATTATCTTCATCTAAAAAAACTTTAACAATATTTTCATCATCACAGTCTTTGGTGGACAACTGTGTACTAACCAGTGTTGACATCCCTATAGTCGAATCAGAGTGTGCCTCTATCAATCTGTCAATCAACGCGGGATCTATAAAGGGCTCATCCGCTTGAATGTTGATAACCACATCAACATCTTTAATGGACTTTATGACCTCTGCTACTCTATCTGTTCCTGATCTGTGTTTATCTGATGTCATTACCAGTTCGTAATTAAAGTCTTTTAAAGCTTGGTATGTTTCATCACTATCAATAGCTATCACCACTCTATCTAAATTTTTAACTTTGGACACCTGTTCGGCTGTACGAATCACCATTGGCTTTCCATTTATATCTGTTAGTATTTTTTTAGGAAACCTCGTTGAGTGTAGTCGTGCCGGTATGACGCCTATTTTATTTGTATTTAATGTTCCCGCCAACATCATGCCTCTCTATATCGCCGTGGTCCAATTCTACCCAATAAATTTCATAACAAATTGTATCCTCAAGTGCCTCAAATCTATGGTAAAGTCCGGGTTTAACTATTGTTAATTCCCCCGTAGACACAACCGTCTCGTCAACCAAATCATAATCAGTTTCATACACTGTTATTTTTAGTTTGCCCTTTTCAATAAAAAAAGCGTTATATTTGTGCTTATGTTGGTGTTTTGAACAAAAGCCGCCTTTTCTAGCCTCGATTCTATGAAGCTCGAAATTAGAATTTTTGAATATATCTTGGGTCTTTCCCCATACTTTGCCTTGCATTGTCATATAGTTTCTTGCTCCCTGTTTAATAAATTAAGTATGAACTCCGAAGGTTCTGTGTTGTATTCGTTAGTCTCTAGACTAAGTTCGTCGGTGTCCTCTAGCATACACAAAGATGCGTCAATCTTTTTATTGTTATGTAACCAAGCTAAGATGCGCTTTTCATCTGAGAATGAGTGCGAGCCGGCTCCATGGTGTTTTGCTATAGCAATCTGATCTGTTTCTCCCATAGTTTTTCTAATTTCATCATTACACAAAGTAAAACCTGAAACATATACTTCACCGCCCTCTGTTAACTTTCTAAAGATAACCGAGTACCCCGATGATGCCATTTTTGAAAATCTGTGGGGACAACCATATTTTTCAAGCATATTGTTCCATTCCCTCCAGTTTTTCTCATTTTCATAAAATATTTCATCAAAGTGTTGTTTGTTTTCTTTAAAGAAATCATACCAGTCATTTAAAAATGCTGCGTGCAATTCGTGGCCATATTTTGGCACTATTTGTTCCTTGGTACAGAGATTCGTTACAAAGTTGTGATACATATGGCCGCACATCACTAACTTACCGAATTTTGTGCCGCTATTTTTTCCGGGCCAAGCAAAATTAAATCTATAAATTACATCAAAACTATCTACAATATTGTTCAATTTAAAATTATAATACGGCTTATTTCCTATAATTAGAATTTTTTTATTTTCCATTATTTAATCCTCTTGATCATAGCAGTTATTGACTTGTATAAATTATCATTCGAAAACCAATCCCAATATTCTTTGTTGTTATATTCTAGATCTGTATTATCTATATTATCAATATTCTCGGATATTTTTAACCACATTGCAGAACTCAGTTCTCGTTCCAAAGGCATTTGTAAAAAATCACTCAAAATAACTGGGTTAGCCCCCATTGCCATAGATTCCCAAATTCGTATGCTAGACGGGCCCGTGCCTCGTGGACACAGGCTATGCTTGGTGTTCCCCAGCACTTCTATATATTTCTTTTTATTCTTTTCCTGATTTTCGGGTGTCCCCTCGAAATGCCAATTGCCCGTATCTTCAACATAACAATCTTCCCTATCTTTCAAAAGTTCATATATTTGGCCTCGTACGGGATGTGTTTTAAACGATCCCACAAAACTATATTCATATTGTCTATCATTCCACGGCTTTATCATAGATAGATCATAGTTGCAAGCATAATGAGGAATAGGAAGATAAGAATCCAGCAATGTAGCGTGTGGAGTAAAAACCAAACTGTTATAAAAATTTAATTTATCAACTAAAATATGTTGACAAACAAAAAAAAGATTTTCATTCGCATGATATTGATGGATTTGGTCCAAAACTCTTTGCACTTCTGTAAGTCCATATGTGTTAATAGCCCAGGCCAACGGCATAGAGGCGTAAGTATAACTCGTAATTATCTCAGAAGCCCTCTCCACAAGTTGATGATGTATTGTTTCTTCAGTTTTCACGGGGTCGTTGACCCCAGCGAAGTCCCTAACTGGGATAATTTTCATTCTACTCCCTCCAGAAAGTTATCTCTGCTAATTGTTGGTGACAGCTGGGATTTTGAATGTGATTTGGGAACCCAAGTTGAGACATTTTATTGAACATATCTTTAGTATCTTCTATAGTTTTGTCCGAACAAAAATGATGAAACTCTACACAAAACTGTTTAACTGAAGCTGGTACACTTTCGAGCGCTGTAAGGATCTCATATTCTGATCCTTCAACATCCATTTTCACTACCGACACATTTGTATATGTTTCAAACAAGGAGCCCAAATCTATAGTCTCGGAATGGTAATAATCAAAATCATTAACGCTAGTGTGATCAGTTAATATTGATTCTGATACATGGTCGTTACGTTTGTTCTTATACATCCGAAGGAGGTCGGTAGAATTAGAATGCAGCGCTTTTTTAATCAAAGTATAGTTTTGCAAGTTCTTTTGAGACTCTACATATCTATGACTCTTGGGTGTGGGGTCGACCCCTATAATATGGCAACCCAGAGCAGCAATCATTCCCACATCAAAACTAATATCCTCCCCAATGCCGGCTGCAATAATATAACTGCCGCGGGGGACTAAATCTAAGTTTATGGGCCAACCGCCATACTCGGTTCCTATTGTTTTAAACATTCTGTTTCGCCCCTTTATCTAACATAATGTTCCATTAAAGGCTTGGCGCCGCCCTGGAATTGTAAATTATGAAACTTCACCATTTCACCGGTTATCAGGTTCTTACAGTGGGGAACATTGTCATGGAATTGAATATTTTTAATGGGGCCCTTCATCTCGTATTCGTTTTTTAGGTAGTTCTCTGACGAATTGATGTTGTGATCAAACGTTGTGTTGTCCGGAAGGACCTCTGTTAGTATGAAAGCTGGATTTTGGCGAACAAAGTGCCACAGAACAGTCATGTCGCAAATGCCGCCGGGTATCTGATTATCTCTATGCCACACCCATTTCTCCCATAAAGGAGTAAAGGAGTCGTCATTAGTATAGCATTCCTGCATAAAATCGCAGAACTTCTCTATATTGTCCGCCGACCAATACGAAACGGCGCCAGTAGCGGATCTTCTGAGTTCTGGTTGGTGTTCTGGTACTGATAGGCAGAGTTCTGGGCGGCCAATTGATTCATAGACCTCTTCTAAGTCGGAGTATATGATATTGTCAGAGTCACTATAAAAAAACTTTTGTATATCTAATTTGCGAACCAAATTCCTACAGTATATCCAGCGCTTAAAACAAAAAATCTCATATTCAAGACCCGATATATTGAGGTGTGTATAAGCTTTGGTAAAATCTTCTATGCCTTCACTTAATTCATCAAACAAAAAATGTTCGACATTTGGATGTCGCGAGACGCATCGGTTATGTTTATCTCCTACAAGAATAACTTTATTCTTTTTGCTTGCCTCTTTCACAAAGATATCCAGATAAGGTTGATATCCATAGTGGCAGCCAATAATCGGTAATGTCACAGCGCGTTTTCTCCTTTAATCATTAACCCAATACTCTTGCAAGCTATTATCAACGATGGTCTCAAAATCAATCGCATCACGCGAATAATAATTCGCATAATGTTCCCGTAACTCTTGAAGCTCTGCTTTTCGCGAATCGAGTTCGGTTTGAGTTGCTGAATATTGGATTGCTTTTCCTAGCGTATAATGATCTTCGTCCAGGACTCCTAAATGATAGCATCGATTAATATGCGGCATAAGATCACCAGGTTCTAAATTGTTAGCAGATGCTAAATCCACTAGATTGCACGCTGCAGATATAGATTCGTGAGTTGTATGTCTCCAAGAGGGACCCGTGGAGTTTGTTAAGACCATATCTTTTCTTGCAAATTTATATTTTTTGCAACCGGTATGCGTGATTGTTTTTTCCTCAAGGTCCGAGAGCCGCTTGCGCCTGCAATACCACGGCTGCGGACACCACAGAAGATCTTGTTTACTATCAAAAGATGTTCCCGGAGGGCAAGCAGCATGTTCAAAAAAATGAAACCACTCCTCTACTTGGGGGGGTCTTTCGCTATCTAAAAATAAAAACTCATCATTATCAATATTGATAACTCGATTATACGACGGATCCAACACTCTATTACAAATCGTATATAGAGTATTCTTTATTATATCCCACTCCTCATTTGAGGTGGAATAATTGGTTGTATAGAATATAACATCTGTTTTGGGAGAACTATGATAGTGAATATCTCGAAAAAACGGGTCGATAGGGATATTGGTTTGGACATTAAACTGAGTTGACACTGAGAAGTTGGCTTTATCGATGTTAGAGAGATCAGCAACCAATGGGCCGGCAATTCGGGCAGCAATTTGGGTGAGATAGTCTTTTTCTATCAATTCTTCGGGAACCCCCACTAATAGAATCTCTTTTGTTACATTCCATTTTTTTCTATAGAAATTAATATACGTTTCCATAAATTGAAAATTTATGTCAGCGGGCTCTAACACTTTGTAAGTTGTAATAAGCGCCCACTTATCTTTTTCAGGGGGCGTGAGCTTTTGTTCCATTTTTATTTTTCCTTTATTCGGCAGCGAGCAGTTTCAACAGAGATTTATAGCTCGAGTTCGACGATTGTTCAAGAAGGCCTACCACTTTGTCTACCAAAAACTGTCCAAAATTTTCATATTCTAAATCTCGGCTTGTGTGTACATGAAAATTAACTGCTGGTCTATTACCAAAATATATTTTATCATCTTTCAAGCGTAGCTGATGCAATCGGTCGCGGGTCTGTGGATTGTTAAACCTCCACCATCCAATGTTATAATTAATAGGGAGGTTTAAGGAAAGAAAATTTCTTTGTATGAATTCAAGAGGCTGTTGTTCGAAGTAAAGTCCATGTTTCTTATAATCGTTAGATAATGACCGCCATGCATTAAGAAAGTCGTGACTATGCATGTGGAACATACCACCGTTGTACAGCCCGTGTTGGGCCTCGACTGGCCAATTGTTTGTCATATGCTGACAGATAGCAGCATCCACCTGTGGGTCTTGAAATAAATTAAGTACCACATCTTCAATGGGGTTAACAAAAACCATGTCTGAATCCAGAAACAATGCATGGCCGTGAGTGTTCATTAAATCTTCCACTGCATCAAACTTGGTCATCATTACTTTCATCCAGCTATCTTTCTTCTGCTCATCGTTGGTATTGTGATCACAATCGTCTGATGCTATCAGGTTTAGACATTTAATATTTTCAACATCTTGGTACTTATTGTACGCAATTTCATCACATGATAAAACCCAAGTACAGTCGTGATACTGCTCCAAAGAATGTTTTAGTAAATCAAACTCACTTGTCGTTTTGTTTGTGACCACAGACGCCACAGGTAATATCACAGTATAAGCCCATCACTCTCTGGGATTGGTTTTGTCTGCGCTGGCTTCTGCTGATTGAGCTTCATATACTTCATAAAAATTTCTTTTTCTTCTTCTCGTTTCGAGGTGTCGTGTTCTAAATTGGTAGATATTCCGGTCGGATTAAAGTAGTAAACTCCCAAAATTTCTGGATGTTTAAGGAATTTAGAGCCCCCAAAAGAACATCGGAGCCAAAACTCCCAATCAGATGCACTGCGATACTTTTCTTCAAACATCCCATATTCCGCGTGCAAAGACTTTCTCCACATTGGGTTATTGTGGGGCAGATTTCCTCTCAGCATTGCATCTACAGAAAATTGTTCAAAATTATACTTAGAGGAATTGAAGGTATCTACATCTTTCCACGCAACGTTGGGTTCCCTAACTACATAAGAATCGTTATAAACCAAATCTACATCTAGCGTTGCATGTAGCAGCGCTGCTTGCTGCTCTAAACCATCGGGGCGACGGCGATCGTCGCAATTAATGTTTGTAATGAATTCTCCACTTGATTTCTCGATTGCCAAATTCCATGTTGCATAAACCCCGGGATCTTCTTCTAGCCGCTCATAAATTATATTATTAGGGTATTTCTCTATATACTTCTTTATGATTTCTTCTTCTTTGTTTTCACCGGGAGGGTTCGCATTTAATATCACCCACTCACATTTGTCTTCAAATATAGTTTGGTTTGTAGTATCTTCCATCAGCCCCTCAATATAATCAGCTGCGTTATACACAGATGTTATAAGAGAAATTTTTGGTAGATCTTCAACATCGACTTTTTGGATTTTTTCTCCATATACATGTTCTACAAAATTTTCATACATTTTATCTTCTGTGAAGTGTTGTACAATGTGTTTTTGAAGCTCTTTTGCTTGATGTCGATAGTGCTTCTCTTTTTCGAGTGCTTCTTGGAGAGCGCGCTTGAAAGACATTTCTTTTGGATAGGCCCAATTAGAATCCTCTACTATTACACCCTTCCACACAGCCTCTTTTTGAACTGGCTTGATATCATAATCAACCTTAATAATCCTAGGAACAGATTTTCCTTTTTTGTTTGGTCTACAAATGAAATCTATCTGACCACTCCAAGTGGTTGTAATCAAGGGGAGTCCATTATGCGCCGCTTCGAAAAGGGGTAGGCCAAATCCTTCGCCGTGGCCAATATTAATCAACGCTTTCATAGTATCGTGACAATATAACCATTTAAGTTGTGAAGGAGTTAGTTCCCCGTGCACTAAATAAATTTTACACTTACGATCTGGGTATTGTGATAGGAGTGCATTCAATTTGTTTGATGTCATCTCGCGATCTATAAAGGAATCTCCCACTATGTTGGTTTTAAGAACGAGGCCCGCTGTCTCGTCATCTTTAAAAGCCTCCACAAACCAACGAATGGTATTATCTAGATTTTTCCGGGGGCCCCATTGCGATACAACCAAGAAATTGTTCTCTGTTGTAAAATTAATATCTATGGGAGCGGCTTCCACATCTAAAACCGGGTAATTTGCTACCTCAACTGGCACACTCATTCCCCAATTAGGAACTTGATTGCCGTGCTCGTCCTCAGCTTGATATGTTGTGTTTTCGAATACTTTTTTCGAATGGTTTGAAACAACCACAACCTTGTCTACTATATTGTTGCATTTCTCAATCCATTCCGGTGCAACTTTAGTTGTTTCAATTCCTGCCGTATATCCTATGTTCACAGGCGCAATCTTTTCAAATTCATTAGGAATTGTTACCTGGAGAGAAATATCAAAAGTACCCTTCTGGTGGACGTGCTGTGCTGTTTTTAGTAAACAGCTATCCAGGCCGCTACGATCTTCGGTTCTACTAATCTGCCCGGTATTCCCCCACGGAATGTTCATCAAATAAACATCAAACAAGTGAGGGTAAGCAGCTAGTGCACGAAGAGCAAATCTAGTTTGTTCTCCATATCCTGATCGAGAAAGGGCTGGGCCCTTAACTAATATCTTTTTTATCATTTTCTAAAATGTCCTAACTTCATATGGAGTATAACCAGTGCGATCTTCCCAGGAGCCCCATTCTTCATTAATTCTCATAAATAATTCGTCCCAGCTGTTTGCAAACTTTTCAAAATTAAATCGCTCCTGGGTCCACTTGCGACCCTCAGAGCCCAATTTGTCGCGCTCTTCCGGGGACATCTCATATAATTTAATCATCGCCGCTAAAAAATCGTCTTTATCAAGGCGGTCCTCATAAATATAAGGCACTTGCTGAGATCCGATGATAGCCTTAGAAGACGGCTCTAATCCAATCCCAAACCAATTTCCGTCGCCGTCCGTTACTTGGTCCTGAAGACCTCCAGTCATATTTACTAGAATTGGAGTTCCACAGGATAGAGACTCAAGCGTCGAAAGGCCGAATCCTTCTGCGTCAGATATACAAATTGTTAAGTCTGCCATATTATAAACTGCCGCTAGATCTTCCGAAGAAATCTTTTTTTGAGAAAACAAGACTTCCCCATTGGTGAGTTCAAGTTCATGGATTATGGCCTCCAGATCCTGGCCATTCTGATCTTTCACATCTGTGTGCATGATTAGTGTAGCCTTGTCGTGGCCAACGCGGTCAAGAAATTCTTTAAACCACCAAATAAGGGTCCCGGACTGCTTTCGGCGCGCATTCCGACTATTCCAAAAACAAACGAATTTGTCACCTAGGCCTCTTTCAGATTTAAACTTCTCTTTCTCTTGGGGGCCCATGGGTTTAAATATATCTCCATCAACTGCATGTGGAAGATACGAAGATTCGGTTTCTGGTGCCACTGTTTGAACAATATCGTGTGTCAGTCTAGAAATACAAGCTACATGATCTGTTGATCGATACCATGGCTTGTTAAAGGTGGGATAAGGATAGTTGTCCCACACATGATAATAAACCATTGGCACGTGCGTACGAAGCTCGTTTTCAATTTGCCAAAGCCAACCATAAAATCTAGGATCTGTCATAAACCAAAGAATGTCCGGTTTATTTTGATGTATCATCGATCTAACTTGATCTGCGTTTCCATATCCGTTAATAGGCCAAATAATCCAATCATCCCCCCACTGTTCGGTCTTCTGGGGATTATTATCTGGATGATTAATCGCTCCTCCGAATGAGAAAAACTGATACTTACCAGTCTTTAGCATTGCTTCGATCATGTATTTTGTTTGCGTTCCGACTCCCGACGGCGAGAGTGGGTGATCGCTGATCGTAAAGATCTTTATTTTTTCAGACATATGAGTTCCTTAGGGACAGTGTTCAGTATTAAGCAATTTGCAGGGATAAGGCTTGTGACAGTTCAGCCTGTTCTTGATGCTAAATCTTTTAGTGATATTATAGATGGCCTGATAGAGAAGTTTAAGAGCATTTTCAGTTTTCTTTGGACCACTCGTTACTCTAAATATCTCCACACGGTCTTTTTTAGCTGTTCTTTTTAACAACGCAAAGTGAGTTTCCACACTATTTGGGTCGATTTTATGCTTCTGGCAGAAGAAATGTTTGTACAGCGTGAGCTGATATGTAACCAACTTTTCCGCTTTCTTTCGTGAGTCCCAGCCCCAGGAGCATGTCTTCCAGTCAAATAAGTGATAGGTATCACCCACTTTTACAACTGCATCAACAAACCCTTTAAAGTTAATGTTGAAATCTTCAATTGGGACATATAGCATCTCCTCGGATGAGAATACTTCATAGTCTCCAAAATATTCTTCTAGTGCTGCGTCGACCTCGGCTAAAATTGCTGGGCCGGCCGTTTTCATTTGCTGAACATTAGATCCATTAAACTCGATATTTTTTTCTAGGAGTTGCTGCAGCCTTTTGGCAAAGCCGAGCTGGAATACTTCTCCTTCGTTGATATCTTCTTTTAGGAGCTTCTTTTCACATACATCATGTATGGCACTTCCAAAGGCTGTATATTCATTGCCCTCAAATGGAGCAATTCTTTCAATCCAGGCTTTCTTGTGATAGTGGGGGCATTGCGCCCAGTCTTTCAATTCAGAATATGATATGTGTTCACGCTTCGTCGTCATTAATTATTTCTTCAATCTTTCTATACAGAACTGGTGATACATCTCTCACCGTTCGTGGGCTGTCGAGATAATACTTCTCGAAACCGTTTGCAAAATATTCTTGGATGGATGTGGCACCATAAGGGGAACAAAATAGCCCCAAGGTCAAGGATAGCAAGGTAGGGTACCCCACCTCATTGGCAAGAAAATTATCAAATTTCTTGTTATATTCTAAAAATGAATACAGTCGAGGATTTATGTGATAGCCTTGAGCCTTCAGTAAATGGTATAACCTCGTACGTTTTCCTCTAAATTCATCCACGAGGTCGCTATCTTGAGAATATAAGGATCGAGCGTGTGTTGATTCTAAAGAATGGGCCACTTCATGTACAAAGTTTTCTAACATATCATAAACTGTCGGTTCCGAATTTGTCATGTAAATACCACCATTAGCAAATGCTGCATTTTTATTTTCCAAGTCCTTAAAATTGCCTATATAGACCACCTCTACATTAATCAGGAGGTGTTCTGGAATTGTTTCTTTTGCCATATTGCAGAACTCTGCGATATCTACATCCGGATTAATCATGGGCTCTACCATAAATACTGGCACCTGACGGATGTAGTATTCCACGGTCTAGTCCGCTTCTTCTTCTGGTGGGGCCTCAGGTGCAGGCACCATGTCGTATACTGCCTGTTGGTACCCGCGCAAAAAATTCTCTTCGGCGACGACTAAGAGAAACTCGGGAAATTCAGAGGCAAACACCTCAACTGCCATGGCGACCGTAATGTCTCCGTCGGGGGGGTTTAGTTTCTCACCAATATAATTAACTACTAGTTGCTTAAGGTCTGTTTCGTTACCAACAGGGTTTTCTAAATCGGGGTTTTCATTTTCCATTTTAATCTCACAAATTTTGAGCGGCGAAGGTGGCGACTTTAGATCTCTCGCCCTTGTGTAAGGTAACGTGAGAAGCAAGCTCAAACTTCTTGAACTTTTCTACGGCATGTGTTAGTCCATTAGACGTCGCATCGATATAAACATTATCAATTTGTTCTACGTCACCGGTCAACACAATTTTCGTTCCTTCACCTACTCTTGTTATTATAGTCTTTAATTCGTGAGTTGTCAAGTTTTGTGCCTCATCTATTATGATAAAGGCATTTGAGATTGAGCGACCACGAATGTAAGTCAATGCTTCTATCTCTATTGTACCCTTTTGCATATAAATGTCAAGGGTTATTTTATCATTTCCCATTAAAAACTGTAGGTTGTCCTGAATTGGCATCAGCCAGGGGGACATTTTCTCTTCCATGGTCCCCGGCAGAAAGCCGATGTCCTTTCCAAGCGGCTGTACGGGCCGTGAGACGATTACGCGGGTGTATTCCTGCTTGACCTCGTCTATGGTCTGCTCAAGCCCTGCAGCGATCGCACAGATCGTCTTACCGCTACCTGCTTTGCCGATGACTGTCACTATCTGGATGCTCGGATCCATGAGGGCGTCCATCAGAAACTGTTGCTCCTTATTACGAGGCTTAATTCCCCACACCTTTTGTTTACTGGTAAGGAGTTGTCTTAGGGGCATTGCATCACTTACGAAACGGCCGAGAGCTGTCTTCTTTTCGTTAGCGTTGGAAACCAACATCACATACTGATTTGAGAACAAGCCCTTATTTTCTAAATAAACACTTTGCCTCTCATAAAATCGATCGATAATTTGATCATCAACCAAAACCGTAGTGCAACCATCAAATATGTTCTCGCTCGTATCAACAATCTGATTGTTCTGGAAGTCTTCGGAGATGAGACCCACTGCATCTGCAATAACTCGCATGTTTATGTCGCGAGAAACTAAAATAACTTTACGATCGCTCTCACGTTGGGCTTTGAGCGCCGTAGCAATGATTAAGTGATCCGGGATCTTGATGTCTAGATCACGTGGTAAGTCTTCTTCTGTGATTCCAGATGCACTAATGGATTGGATAATACCCAAACCTTTACGAATGCGTACGCCGCCATCAAGGGATCCAGCAGTCCTTAAATCATCCCATATGCGAATGATCTTTCGGGCTTGAGCCCCTACAGCATCTTGGCGCTTTTTGTGTTTATCTATTTCCTCAAATACTTTAAGTGGTACCTGAATATCATTATTCTTAAAAGCGTAAATGCATTCTGCATTTGTTAGATAAACGCTTGTATCCAACACATATATCTTTTTTCGGCTCATTCAAGACCCTTTGCTATTAATATATAGGCCGCGGACTTAATAGTCACTCGACTTTGGTATATCACCTGATGAAAGAACATCTACTCGGCTGGGGCGCAAGTCGGGGTCGGCGTCGGGATGAGGGTCCATGAGCATCCCAGCATCATTCACTAAAGTCGATGAGCTTTGAATTTTTCCTCCGCCAATGTTCCATAACAACTCAATTCCCAATTTAGAGCAAACTTCCATCTCTGGAGTATTATCAGTTTTGCGATCTCCGCCGTTAGCAAAATAATCGGGTCTTAAGCGTTGGAGCGCTTCACACACTGTATTATCAAAGTCGTCGACGTGACTAGTGACTGTCACACAATCAAGTCCCTCGAGGATCTCACATCGTTCCTTAAAGGGCATAAAAATATATCCCTTCTTGCGCATCAACCACTTATCTGAGTTTACAATAACGATTATATCACCGTATGCCGAGGCCTCTTGCATCATACGCAAGTGTCCTACATGGACTGGGTCAAAACCTCCCGATACACAAATTGTCTTTTTCTTGCTCATAATATTCTCTCCTTATTAATTCTAAGGTGTGGCTGCGGCGGCTGGACTCGAACCAGCGACAGGCTGATTAACAGTCAGCCGCTCTACCAACTGAGCTACACCGCATCAACTATAAGTATACCTATAAGGACATAATTTTTTAAACTTATATCCACATAAATGGTGCCGGCACCACGAATTGAACGCGGGACCTGCGGGTTACAAAACCGCTGCTCTACCAGCTGAGCTATACCGGCACTATTAAGATAACTCGGGATCATAATAGGAGATCCCCGGAGGCTCAATTGAACTAAAGTCTGGGTCAGATGTATACAATACTACCACATACAAGTCGTTCCAATAACAGGGCGCCACGCGACGGACGGCAGAGGCCTCCGGTTTATTGGAGGCCTCTATATAGAGGGTTAAACCCAACGTACCATTCTTAATTTTATAGAAGAAGTCGGGGCCAAATTCGAGCGCCGCCTCAAGTATGAGACTATCTCTTTCTGTTAAGTTCATTAATTTTTCTTTCTACGTGTTTTTTTATGAAGCTTTTCAAACAAAAGCTTTTTCCACAACGTATTTTCAATTTCTTCTTTCGGCATGTCGAGCGAATAAAGTCCGGCCAAGATCAATCGGATCTCTCGATTTGAAAGATACACTGTTTTTAAAAAGGCAGGTATTTTTTTTGGTGCTTGGTCGGACATTATTCCACTCCTTGATCTTCTATAACTAGTTGCGTTGGCCCTCTAATTGCTCACTTCTTCCGGCGCTTCTTGTTGAGCTTGGCCTTTCGTTTTTTCTTTTCGGCGCGCCTTTGATTGAGAGCTTCCTCTAACGCAATGCGGGGATCTTCTCGGGTCTTCACGGCAAAATAGCGCGAGTTGACCTTTCCCTGCCAGTGAACCTTCACTTGCAAATCCTTTTCCATTGCCAATTCTAAGCGTTTTTGATCCGCTTCGTCGTATGTCGCACATTTTGCGACGATTTCCCATGCTGGTCCCTCTTGGTGACCAACTTCTACTATTTCTTCAGTACTCATTTTGTTTCCTTCCATAGATAAGTTGCTGTCATGGGCCAGTAGATCTCTTCACCACTGTCCACTACTTGTATTCTATAGATTGTGATGGATTTGTCAAGTACTAATCCAATAAATCTTCTAGTATGCCCATGTTCATCCACACGGGCGCTATCGATACAGACGACGATATCGCCTATCGACGCTTGTTTTCTAAGCCGTCCTTGTCCCAACCGCCCATGGTCCACTTTTCGTTCATCAGGTGATTAATTCTATTATAATGCAGGAAGCCCAAAGCATGACCCAACTCGTGTTCTAGCACGGTCTTCCGTATGTCATCACGCATATAAATTACAGCCCAGTCTATTTCGCCTGTGTCGTTGTCTACGAAAAAATGGGTTTGTGCAAGGGCCGTGTCGTCCATTTTAACGTTCGAAGATACAAGATGAATCAGAATATATCCTTCTGGGGCATTCGATAGGCACTTATTAAGAGGATCATGTTTATATTGGGTGGTATAAAACCGATACCCTAGCCTCTCCCAAAAACTTGTCGCACTGTTGATTTGTACCTTGGTAATGGGGGCATGCTCACAGACGATCACAGTCGGGGTTTTAAACCAAGTACCCACTTTTGGTGGGGCGTTATGCACTGCTGGAACTCTAATATAATTACTTACATAGTCGCTGGCACCGGAGGGGGTTGCTAGTGAGCATATGCTAAAGGTGATTAAACAGATATAAACAATGACCATAAGGCCTAATTTAAAGTAATCATTCATACAGTATTTAGTTGAAATAACCAGTTTTGTAGTAAACAGAGCCTAAAACTCGTGGGGAATCGACCTGTTTTGGAACAAATATCGTTAAAACCTTATCTAAATCGTCTTCCGGGCGCCAAATAAGCTGTAAGGTGCTGGTGGGCTCATCCCATATCCAATCGAATTCATTACCTAATTTTCTTTCATATGACTCATAGCAGTCATAAGTGTATTGGGTCATCGCAACAATCAAACTATCATGGAGTACATTGCCTGAATTTAAAGTAATGTTGCGACCACAAATAGACAAATATTGCTCTCCATCAAGATCTAGTCCTACGGCTAGACTGACTTGTCCGCTTATGAGCTCTGTTTCTAAATTCTCGGCGCACCAAAACAGAGTTGGGGCCAACAATTCTTGA
>Ga0080013_1000180_pt1 | contig 58357 bp, 73 predicted proteins | sample ETNvirenome_6_85_FD_69236 | JGI IMG/M metagenome (GOLD analysis project Ga0080013, IMG submission 69236) | Marine viral communities from the Pacific Ocean - ETNP_6_85 (SPADES assembly) (version 2) | ecosystem: Environmental > Aquatic > Marine > Oceanic | place: Pacific Ocean | collected 2013-06-19 | reverse complement strand
CGGGACTGCTGGACAAGTTCTTCGACCTGGTCATCGAGAAGGCGCCGGCCATCGTCCAGTTGGCGGCGCAGGCCATCTCGGACGTGCTCGACGTCATCGGTGACCGCATCGACGAGCTCGTCGACACCCTGGTCCAGGCGTTCATTGACTCGCTCCCGGTCATCGTGGACGCCATTGCGCGCAACCTGGCGCCGATCGTGGAGGCTATCCTCAACGGCGTCCTGCAGATCGTCGACAACCTGCCTGAGATCGTCGGGACGCTGGTAGACGGGTTCATCAAGGCGTTCCCGCGGGTGCTCAAGGCGATCATCGCTGCGATCCCGAAGCTGATCACGTCCTTCGTGCGAGCGATCCCGCTCATCTCTGCGGAGATCGTGGGGGCGATTCCTGCGGTCACGCAGGCGCTCACGGAGGAGTTGCTCAACTTCATCGCGGGGGTGATGGAGGAGCTTCCGAAGCAGATTGAGGATCTGCTGGGGGAAGGCATCCCTGCGCTGCTCAAGAGCGCTTTCGGCCCAGGGCTGATTGGAGCCGTGGAGGGCTTCGTCAAAGCACTCATCGCCGCTACGCCGAGGCTAATCAGGGGAGCAATCACCCACCTGCCCGATATGATCAGGGCGATCGGCCAAGGGCTCTCCGACCTATTCACGGAGCTATTCGGTGGGTTTGATGGCGTCCTGGATGCGATTGGCGGGTTCATCGCCACGGCTGTGACGACTATTCTGAATGACCTCCCGGGCAAAATCGCAGATGCGCTGAACGAGATTGCGCCTGGTGCGGGGGATGCTGCGGAGAGCCTCTTCAATATCAGCACGGCAGGCGCTTTTGGTGCCGACGGTGCTCTTGGGGGTGGGGCCACAGAAAGAACTGCAGTAGCTATTTTTTCCGGGGGGGCCTCCGAGGCACGGGATTTTGTTGCAGGTTTCTTCCACAAGGGCGGGCGGGTAGGTACCGGGGCTAGGAATTCAAGCCTTGCCTCCGCACTTTCGGCGTCTGGTGCTCAGGGTTTCCAGACAGGCGGCTTGGTGCTGCCCGACTTGGGATCGGCTGTACGTTCGACGCTACAGCGCGACGATGTGGTGGCCACATTGCAGAGCGGTGAAGGCGTGCTCAACCGAGGCGCTATGGGGAACATAGGAGGCGCTGGGAACCTCGGACGGCTCAACAATGGCGACGACCCTCAGAGCGTCTTCGGCGGCGGCGGGGGCAGCGGGGATGTGACCGTGACGGTGCCGTCGACGGGCATTGGCGCTATCGACGCGCTACGTCAGTTCATCGTGAGTACCATCATCGTCGCCATGCAGTCGCCGGGCAGCCCGCTCCGTCAGGCGCAGGCTAGGGGCACGGTGCCGGGAGCCAAGTCAGTCCGAGGCCGTAACTAGTCGCAGGTCTCGCCTTCGATCAAGTCGCTCTGGCAACTCCAGCAATCCCCTAGGAGGCCTTGATCGTCGGGGCAGCAGATAGGCGATCCTTCTGCATTCTTGCATCGGGAAGGGCTTAGCCGGCACGAGGAGCAGGATGAGCACTTCTGGCCGCAAAGGCTTTCGTCGAAGGATTCGTCGCCTCCGCAGGTGAGTAGGAGGGCGGGCATCAGCAGTAGGAGAAGGTTGCGCATTCCTCAGTATAAGGTGCCCGTCGACGTGAAAGGGCAACAAGGCTAGGCTGTAGCGATGGCGTCCAACAACACGCGATTCCTGATCATCCCCGACATCGAGATCGACGGTGACCACATCGTTTCGGTCACCAACTCGAGCGATGAACGCGAGGAGGCGGGCCCGATCACGGAGCAGCCTGTCGCGCCGGATACGGGAAGCCTGCCCGGCGGCGACATTCGGCTGACGCTCAGCGGTGTGCCCGACGGACCCCACCGGGACAACACGGTACGCGTGACGTTCCCCTCGACTGTCGACAACGGGCGTTTTGGCTGGGTTCGGGATGAGGATCTTGATCTTCAGATGCGCCAGTCGATGCGCGTGTTGGGGCGTTTGCCGGCGTTGGTCGACGAGAACTCAACCCCCGCTACCTACTCGTATTTTGTACGCCCCCGGGCACTGCCACTCAACAATGGGGACCTGTTCTGCACGTGGCTGACTGCCACTCTACCTCCTACGCAGCAGGGCTTTGGGGCCAACATCAAGACAGCTACGCTGAGTGCGGACTACACGTGGTCTGCAGTGGCGACCGCCTCGGACTTGGCGTTGAGCAGCATCTCTACCGGCATTACCGGCTACGGGATGGTGCAGTACCCGGATACCGACGAGATTGTTCTGACCAAGGTCGAGCGCAACTCTGGCGGCTCTCCTCGCGTGATGGTCACTTTCGTGTCGGAAGACAACGGCGCTACGTGGATCGAGAGACGGCGCAACCTCTTCTCGGCTCCAGACCTGATTCTGTCGGAGAGCGGTACTACCGACAACAGTCAACTGATCGATGTAGACCTAGATCTAACCGACAACGGGCGCCTGGTTGCGCTTCTCGTCACTCAGGAGATGGCGTGGTCCCTTACCTCCGACGACAGGGGTCGCACGTGGGTGGTAGCCAGCCTTATTGAGGATTGGTCGGGCGCGGCTGGAGGAGGCACTGTTTGGGGAGCAACGGCCTCGCTTACGCGTCTGCGTAACGGGCTGATCCTGGCGGCCATCTCCAGGCCCCATACTACTGGCGGAGAACTCTCGGGCATCTACTTCCTGTACTCCACTTTCGACGGGCAGTCCTGGGGAACTAAAGAGAGTTTCGGAGGTACGTCGCAGGGCTCAACAGCCGCAGCGGTGGCGATCCGCCCCGACGGCTACCCCGTGGTCTACTCGACATTGCACCACACTGAGACAGGTCCTGACGTGTATCGGGACTGGCTTGCTGTACAAAATAGCGGCTTGCGAGACCTCTCGTTGGACTTGTCGGACGACGACGCGTTCGCCAACACGACGGAGGCGTTCCATACTTTTGTTAGCTCTCCTTCTGGGGATCTGGACGCAACCCCGGTGTTCCAAGGGTTTGAGGGCATCGACGTAGCCAATTGGCGAGGGCAGATAGTCCTGATCGCCGCTGTTCAGTTCATGAACCCTACGTTCGATGAGACGAACATCCTGCTTTACCGTACGTTCCACTGGCAGCCGTTGCAGGAGAAGCTCGACGATGTGGACAACGTACCGGGCACACCTGCTGACGGGATGGTCTACAACCATACCTGGGAGCCCTACGCCGCAGCCCCGGATTTCAGTTGGACGGGGGTTGGCGCTGGAACGAATGGTAAAACCGCAGTTAGTGGAGGCGCAACTGACGACGGGGGCTACACGGAGTTCATTACCGTCGCCAACACCCGCTATTTCGAGGAAACAGCGCTTCCTGATTCGTTGACGACTCGAGGCTGCGCCTTCCGTTTTGTGGTGCGCTACGTTTCGGGTGGGGATTCGACCAAGGACTCCATCGCTTTCCGTATCTTCCTTAGTGATGGGGCCAACAGCTTCGACCTCTCGTTTCGGTTGTCTCAGGCGGCCGCTGTGACGACGCTGAATGTTCTCGACAACCATCTTGGCGCGAGTATCGGGTCGCAAACCTACACCGAGACGGGAACCCCTACTCTAGGGAACTTCATCGAGGTAGTTGCAGTAGTGGAGTCGGACGCCTTAACGGCTTTCTCGAGGCAGCACGAGCCGACTCCAGATCCGGAATTTGATGTCGGATACGACGCTGTAGTTAGCAACGTCGCGCTCACGATTGCATCTGGTGCCACGGAGGCCATTCGGTTCGGGAATCAAGCGTCCGATACGGCGACCTCAGACTGGAAGACCGTTCAACTGCAACGGGAGGACGGAGGAAGTCCGTCGCTTTTCCAGCGTACTTTGAGTTTTGAGGACGAGGACTCAAACGAGATTCCCGCCACAACCAGCGCGGTTGACCTGCAGAGCGCCATCTTTGATGCGGGACTGCTCAACTACATGCGTACGTCGCAGCTGACGGCACATCCTGCCCAGTACATCACCGGCAACGTCAGTGCGACGTTCCGGGGTGAGGCGACGCTGACCGGTAACTACGGCTACGAGACGGCTTACTCCTACGCCCGCGAGAACCTGCTCGACGGTCCTGTTGCGCAGGAGTGGCGGTCCTCCGAGGACGTGGCCGGGTTGTCCGACGACATTGAGATCCTGATCGATGGCGGTAGCAACCTCCAGTACAAGCCCACCGGCCTCGCGGTGTTCGGGCGCAACTGGAACACGATGCGTATCCAGATGAACGACACCGACTCCTGGGGTGCTCCCAGGGTCGATGTTCTCTACAGCACGCCTAACGATCCGCTCTCGGGTTCTGCGGACCGGATGACGCACATGTGGTCGAACGACGCCGCGTTGTTCACGTCCACTGTGGCTGGTAGGCAGTTGGTCTGCATCAACACCGTTACGGCAAACGGCCCGTGGCGCGCGCATCAATTCCGGAGCCAGGAGACGGGGCCCTGGTACTACCTGATGCTGATCGACACCGGCGGCAGCGACGCCAGCAACCGCAAGATCTACAAGATCCTGGATAACGACGAGGGGAAGCTGACGCTCGACGGCGATCCTGGTGCTGACGGGTTCAGCTCCGGCGTTAATTTCGACATCTTCAGCGACCGATTTGCTGTCGAGCTCGGACCACGGCATTCCGTCCTCGACACGGCCTACCGGTACATCAAGATCACAATCTACGGCGTCAACCATCGCGACGACGACGAGCAATTCCAGCGCGTCGGGCGCTTCGTCCTCGGCTACGCTCACGACATGTCCGGCCCGATGTTCGACTGGGGCTGGTCACGCAACGAGTCCAGCGGTTCTAGCATCGCCACCGGCACCAACGGCGTGCGCTACGCCACACGCAACCACTCGCCCCGCCGGAAATTCCAAGCGAGATACCGGATGCTCCGCGCACCCCTGGAAGCCGATGAGGTCACAGGTTCACCTCTCACGTCCTGGCGCAGCCCTGGGGATTCCTGGTTCTTCGGTGGCGGAGGCTCTCCGAAGACCTGGGGGCACGTCGTCGACATCCTGCGGCGCCTCGAGATGGACGGCAGGCGCGCGGCGTTGGTTTGGGACGGAGATCGCGCTGTCGACATCGGCTCTACCAGCGCGGTGGTGCAGACAGCTGCCGATCCGATGGAGCTCCTGATGGTCCGCGTGACCAACGTCGGCAACATGCAGCACATCGGATACGAAGGTCAGGACAAGAACCTGGCAGGCGGCACCGAGTGCAAGCCCACGCCGATGATGCAGCAGACCTACACCTTCGAGGAGGACTTCTAGGTGCCAGAGACAATGAGCCACGGCGCGACTGAAGCCATCGACAACCCGACCGCTGCGCAGCGGCGCGATCTACCCGCTGCAGCCTTCGCGGCGGCGTTCTCCGAGGGCGGAGACTTCCAGCGCAGCAAGTCGAAGCTGCCGCACCACATCAACACGGCGACGAGCCCGACGTCGAACACCACGGTTGATGTCCCGAGGCTGCGCAACGCCCTCGCGCGGTTCAACCAGACTGACTTTGGAGGCTTCCCCGCGGGCACCAAAGAGCGTGCGAAGGCGCATCTTGATGCTCATGCCAAAGCGCTGCTCAAGACCGACAAGACCCAAGCCAGTCAGGATGCTGTCCTCCTCTTCGTCAACGATGACCACATCCCCGCCCACGAAGCGCTCGACCTGGAGCAGGGCGAGACCTTCGGGGATTTCGCGTCGTCGATGAGGCAGCAACTCGATGCCTTCCTGCCGACCATTGGTATCGAGCGTCGGCGTTTTGACCACGACACGGACACCGTTACGGGCTTCTTCTGGTGGATTGAGGAAGTGCTCGACAGCCAGGTCGTAGTCTTCGTTCGCGGGCAGGAGAGCCGTGGTTTGCTACGTCTCGATTGGTCCCGATCCGGCCAGGTCTTCACCTTCAGCAATGCTCGTGAGGTATCGCGTCGCACGACTTTCGTGGAGCTCGACGATGCGCTTCGTACTCTCCCGATCGCCGAAGGCACCCGCGAAAGCACTCTCGCGACGGCGTATAAGGCGGCTCTCAAGGGCACTTGACCCCCTTGTGTCTACTTTACGCACACGCTCGCTCTCCTTTGATTCCCAAGCCCTAGCGAAGTAATTTCAACGCATGGCTGTGCTCAACGCGCCCATTGCTGCACTAGAGAGCTTCCGATCTGCCGAAGACGCGGGTCTGGACCCGAAGCTATACATCGGGACCTTCGAGGCCGATCTGATGGTCGGTGGTGTGGTTTCAGGCAACCGAACCCTCTACCCCGCTGACGATGTCGTCTCGGCGAATGAGTCTCTTCGAGTCGCTATCGCGGAGGGCAATGTCGCGCCGGGCGAGGAGGGTCACGCCAGCGTCCTCGACGGCCCGAGCTTCAAGCTGCCGGTGATGCTGCAGACGGTCGAGATGGTCCACCCCCGCCGTGGTGTGGTGGAGGTCTCCGGGACCTTTGCGCTGACCAACACCCCCTCAGGCCACAACATCGATGTTCTCCGCCAGATTGGCGTCCCGATCGGGGTGAGCCTGAACGGCTTTGTGCAGCAAGAGCAGCACACCATCGATCGAAAGAGCCCCTTCTACGAGGCCAACAAGGCGCACGCTGGTGAGCAGATTGCGCTCAACCGGCAGTTGTCGTTCAACGCGCTCAGCCCGTACGACTTGGTCCGGATGCCCAGCTTCGACACCTTCGTCGAGGGTCCGGCTACCGAGTCGATCCAGGTGCGCGAGGCACTCGCAGGCCTTGCTGACATTCTCAAAGATCCTACGTCGGCCCAAGAGGCGGACACCAACCACCAGGAGCCCAAGATGGACCTCCAGAAGAAGATCGACGAGCTCGAAGCCTCGCTCGCGGAGGTCCGCGAGTCGAGTGCCAAGGCCGTCGAAGCGGCAGAGACCAAGGCGGCGGAACTCACCGAAGCCAACGGGAACGTGGCCAAGGCGCTCGAGGCGAGCACCGCCATCAACGCCGACCTCAAGGCGAAGGCCCAGGTCGCAGCCGAGGCTGCGGCTGCCGCCGAGGACAAGGACGCCGCGGCTGAGATTGCAGGCCTCAAGGCTGCGGCCGAGGCCGACCGTCAGGCGCACGCCGAGACGCAGAAGGCGCTCGAGCAGCTTCAGGCCGATCGCGATGCCGAGAAGCTCGGCGCCCAGATCGCGGAAGCCGCGAAGACCGCTTCCGAAGGTGACCACCAGGAGCTCGTCCTGGAGAGCCTGACCGACCTGGTCACGCAGGGGCTCATCGTCTCGGTCGAGCAGGTGGCCCCGCACGCCACGCGCATCCGAGCGGTGTGCTCGCGCGCTGCGGAGAAGCCGACTGGTGAGGCGAAGGTCAGTCCGATGGACGCCGGCACCGACACCGATCGCCTGCCCACGCCGGTCTCGGCGTCGGAGAGTGCGCTCAGCGACGGCTTCAAGGCCATGATGAACCGGGGCCGCACGCCCCCGAAGACTGCGGCGGAAGGAGCCAACTGATGGGTGCTGCAATCGAACACTGCCTCGACCCTTCCAACAAGCACGGTCGCACCTGGCGCAAGGTCCAGGCGATTGAGGCCAAGTGGGACGGCATCCAGCGCATCGACTCCGTCAAGGACGACAACAAGCGTCGTTTCCTCTCGTGCGTCGCCGAGCAGATGACGCAGCACATCCGGGAGAACTGGCACAACCGCAACCGGATCTTCCCCGGCTGGCAGGAGATCGTCGACTACGCCAAGGAGTCGATGAGCGCCGCCGAGCAGGTGGTCGCGGCGGACATCGCGACCTTCACGACTCAGATCGTGGACACCGTGCTCGACGCCTACGAGCAGACGATCCTGTTCGACGTCGTGACCATGCGCGTGATGCAGGGTCCGACGGCGTTCGTGCTGACCGAGACCGAGACGCAGCTCGACGCGAGCAACAGCGGCTTCTACGAGGCCGGCTCGAACCTGGCGGACGGCATCGATCCGGACTACTCGGACTGCCCCTCGGAGTGCGAGACCGGCAAGCGTGTCGGCTACGAGAACGCGCTGACCACCATCACGGCGGTCTGCAAGCGGCTCTGGAGCGACGCGTCGCTGACTGCTCAGCAGGATGCGATGAGCCAGTTCAACATCCCGCTTATCGACCGTCTGCGGTCCATTGCGATCAAGCAGATTCGTCGTGAGTGGCAGGCTGAGGCCATCGCGCTGATGATCGCGAACGCCGGTGCCGGCAACGTGACCTGGGTCGCTGACCCGCCCGCCGGCTCGGCCTACGTCGACCTCGACCCGAAGCGCTGGAAGGAGACGCTGTTCAGCGTTGCATGGGTGAACGCCGCGGCGAACATCTTCACCAACGCGGACAACCGCGAGCGCGAGCCGAACTTCGGCATCGTGGACGTGCGTACCGGACGGCGCTTCTCGGAGCTCCAGGAGTTCTCGGTCGCCACGGCGATGCCGGGCCTGACGCCCTTCGACCCGGTTGCGGGTACGGGCATCTTCGGCAACATCAACTCGACGGGCGCGACCATCTACCGCCTGCCGCTGGGGATGCCGGCGAACCAGGTCCTGGTCGGCCTGAAGCGTGACGACAAGCCCGGCCAGATGCAGCTGCCCTTCGTGGACATGCACCTCATCCAGGAGTGGACTGACCCGGAGACCGCCTGCACCAAGGTCGGCGTCCAGTCGCGCCACGGGCAGCACACCAGCCGCCCCGGCTACTTCAGCGTGATCAACATCACCCCCGAGGTCTAGACCCGACCTCAGCGGGGCTTTGGCCCCGCGCGACCCGCACTTGCGGCACTTACGGCGTCCTTCGGGGCGCCGTTCGTGTTTCTAGCGCTCGTCTTCCTCGATCGGAGGTACCCGTTCCCGGAGGGATTCCCGCCAGAAGCGGGACCCGCTGCGCGTCTGCTCTACCAGCAGTTCGGCTGCGCGAGCGGCTTCGGCTCGGGCCTTCTTGCCGAGGATGTCCAAAACCTCCTGGGCTCGCGACTGTACTCGGCCTATGAACGCTTCCTCGGCCGCTTCGCGCTCGAGGTCGATCTGGTCGGGCTCCGCAGGCACCTCCCCGCGCAACTCGGCTGAGTTCCAACATCCCCCGCGTGGGGTGGGTTTCACGTTCGCTCATTCCGTCTTCTCCCCTGCGCCTAGCGGATCGTTCTCGAGCAGGAACTTGTTGGCCGCGTCGCGCAGCGCTCGCGCCTGCTCGGACAACGCATCCCGGACCTGGCGCTTGGCCTGCGCGACGGCTTGCTCCCACTCGTCCTCGGGCAGTTCCCCCTTGGTCGCGAGTAGGAGCACATTGCCCGTGGCCTTGATGTCCAGGTCGGGGTCGTGGCCCTCGAGCGCGGCGCGATCGGACGTGAAGAGGAAGTGGTACGTGATCATTCCAGACCCGCGATCCGGAGCAATTCGTCGTCAGTGAAGACGAATTTGGCGTCTAGCGCGGCCATTAGCCGCCCGAGGGTATCCGCGAGATACTCGATTTGGGCTCCGTGGTCGGTGGGCACGCCCGGGGCGTTGTCCGTGGGAAGGCCCCAAGACACCAAACTACGAACGCGAAGTTCGGAGGGGATTCCTCCCAAGAGCCCTCGCGTCACGACTCGTCGTTCGTTGATCATCAGCCTCTCCTCCGTTGCTGCATCCAACCCTATCGGGGGCCGGCGGGGCGTCAAGGGGTTTTCGTAGCCCCAGGTAGTTGAAATGGGTACATTGCCCTCGTGGCTCCGAAGCTCTCAATTTGCATTCCCGCACACGCGCCCGCGTTCCCGCTATTGCGACGTACGCTGCTGTGCTTTGACATGCAAACCAGCCGGGATTTCGAGGTTGTCGTCGCGATCGACGGCCCTGGGCGCTTCGAGGTGCCGGCCACTAGCTACTCGCTCAGTTTTGTCCAGACGCCGCGTACCGACTCCCCGCTGCCCCACCGCAACCACGCGCGGAATGCAGCTGCTGCCATGGCCAAAGGCGAGCTGCTGTGGTTCGTCGACTGCGACTTCCTCTGGGACCTACACACGGTCGAGCACCTGCTGGCTGCGGAGCACGCGCCGCTGAGCCCCGTCCTCGTCACCATCCGCAAGACGCCGGAGATGTGGCTCGAGGACACCCGCTGGGACGAGGTCCCGCCGCGCGCGGACTACGGCAACATGCTGCGTAGCCTGACTGTGACGGGCGAGGAGTGGAGCGGCTACGCCCGGCGTTACCGCCTTAACCGCGGCGTGGTGGTCGAGCAGCCGCCTGAGCCTATGCCCGAGGGCTTCCCGCTTGTGCGTGCAGCGGACTTCGAAGGCTTCGACGAGAGGTTCCTCGGGCGCGGAGGCAACAAAGAGTCCTACGTGGTCTCCCTCGATGACTATCGCCTGCTGGCTTCAGCGCGCGGCTACCACCAGCCACATTCCCGTGAGACGCAGAACGAGACGTTGACTGACCATAACCAGCAGATGTTCAGGGGTATGGGGGGAGGCCCTGCTCCTGGCTACATCCTACCCAGCAACATTCGGAGACCGTAGATGGCGTTCGGTGACACCTGGAGTGGGCCGCAGCACGGCGAGGGCTTTTGGAATTGGATGGACGCGCAGCGGGCGCCCTCCGAGCTCCGGCGTGCGATGCTCGACTACGCGGCCTTGGCCGATAACCTCGTCGAGATTGGCTGCGGCGCCGGCCACTTCATGGAGGCCCTGGCTCAGCGAGGTTGGAGCGGCACCTTCCGCGGCTACGACTTCAGCCACGAGGCGTTGAAGGTTGCCAGGCGCCGGAAGCGCGAGAATGAAGTAGCAGGACGCCTGACGCAGGGCGACTTCATGACCAAGCGTGTCCCGAAGGCGGATGTGATTGTCGCGTGTGGTGTGCTGCAGCACCAGCCAGACTGGATGCCGATGGTCAAGAAGTGCCTGCAGGTCGCGCCAAGGGTGGTTTTCGGCATCGGCTACGTGGATGAGCGCGCGACGCAGAATACGGTGAAGCACTACAAAGGCCACAGCGATTGGCGCTACAGCCCGAAGCACGCGCGGGAGTTGCTGCGCGCTGAGGGCATCCCGCTGATCGAGAGTCGGCTGGTTCCTAACCCCAGCCGCGCGCCCGGCAATAGGCGGGAGTGGCTCTTGGTGTTGGGCGTCTAGTGGCTCGGATTCTCCTGCCTGTTGGCCCTAAGAGGTACAACGACCATCTCCACTACGGCTTCTGGTCGCGCTGCTTCCAAAGCCAGGGGCACGAGGTCCACCTGTACGGCGCTAGCGCGCCTTCACGTGGTGCGGGCTTTCGCTACCCAGCCTACGAGAAGGGACGTCCGATGGCGGACGTCGCGGGTGAGGTGCAGCCCGACCTCTTCGTCAGCCTCGGGGCCAATGTTCGCTGGCAGGGCTTTGCGACGGTGAAGTGTCCCAAGGTCGCGATCGAGGGGGACTTCCACTACATCAAGAGCATGCGCCGCTATGCAGGCGCCTCTCTAGTCATCGCACGTGCGCAACGGGAGCCCGAGCGCGCGACGCGAATGAGCGGACCTTCCATCCCGGTGGTCTGGGTGCCCTTCAGCGTGCACCGGCCGCACCTGGGCAGCGCAGGCCCAACTTCTCCGAGGGCGCGTACCGTATTCTTCGGTGGGTCTTGCTCCGCAGAGCACTACCCCGTACGCAGCCAAGCCGTGGACAACCTTAGAGCAGCGGGCCTGCTCTCTGGCCGATCCGCTGTGGATGGCTATCTCCCTCCTGCCCGGTATTACCAAGAACTTCGGCGACACATGTTCGGGCTGGCCTGTACGAGCAAGTGGCGCGTGGAGGCGGCCAAGCACCTCGAGTATGCGGCTGCTGGTTGCGTCGTGCTCTCGGACGGCTCGCCAGGGCTCGACGCGCTGCTTCCTTGGTATCGCAAGTACGAGCCGGGGCAGGCTGCGTCGCTCGTCAAACAGATTTTGGCAAAGAAGACTCGCGTCCGAGAGAACCTGCGGCGTGCTCGCGAGACGCAGGAGCACGTGCTGGCGTACCATACCGACGAGGTGCGGTCCCGAGAGGTCTGCGCCATGCTGACTGATAGAGGACTCCTATGACCACGAAGGAACTCAAGGCTCTCGCCAGAGAGCGGGGCGTCGACATCACGGGCCTGCGCTTCAAGAAGCAGATCCAGAAGGCTTTGGACAAGGCAGAGCGCGACGCTGTCTCCGAGACAGCACCTGCTGTCGAGGTTGCGCCAGAGCCCGTCGTCGAGGTTGTCATCGAGCCCCCGGCGCCCGCGCCAGAGCCCGCGCCGCCGATGGTCCGTGTGTACGGGTTCCCGCGCAGCGGCAACCACGCGCTGGCGGCGATGCTCAAGGAACACTTCTACGCTGATGTCGACACGGCGGGTGCGGTGAAGAACACGGGCACGGGGCATTGGTCGCAGCGCAAGAACGCGACGCGATTCTCGCTCGATGGCAGCGACGTTCAGGAGGTCAACTTCGTCAACCCGTACGCTGCGCTACTGGGCAACCACCAGCCGCCTCCCGCCAAGGGCAGGTGTCTCTACATCTACCGTGACGGGCGCGACGTAGCCTCGAGTCTCTTCGCATGGCCGAAGGCTCGGCATATAGACGACGGCCGGATCGAGCTCGACGTCTTCATCCGCAAGAACCTCGACTGGTGGGGGAGTCCTGGTACAGCGGAGGTGCCCAAGCGCAACAAGCACCTGCTGCACTATTGGATGAAGCACCTTCGCATCTGGCGCAGGGTGAGGGGCAATCGCGTGATGCTGGTTTGCTACGAGGACCTCGTCACCAGCCCCGCTGCCGTGCTGCGAGACATCGCCACCTGGCTTGGCGTACCCGCCCCGGAGACCTCAGCGCTGGTCGAGCCGACGGGCTGGAACACGTCGGGCAAGATCGCAGTCTCCAAGTGGAAGGATACGTGGTCAGACGCCAACAAGGCCTTCTTCGACGCTGTGGTGCCCTCGGACTTCTTTGGCCGCTGGGGCGACTAGGTAGCAGATGGGCCCGACGTTCCAAGTTGTCATTCTGGCGTACAACCGCCCGAACCCCCTACGACTCCTATTGGAAGACCTGAAGCAGCAGTTGCCGGAAGGCTCTGCGGTTCAGGTATGGGACGACCACAGCCCCAACAATGCCGAAAACCGGGGCTTTGCTGAAGCCGAGGGGTGGTCGTGGACTCGCGCTACGACCAACCACGGCAAACGGCGGTTCTGGAAGTGGGTGTCGAAGTGCTACGCCGCGCAGCAGTCGCTCAGCCCTAACCTGTGGGTGCTTCTTCCAGACGACGTCCGGCTCTGCGAGAACTTCTTCGACAGGTGCTTGGGGTACTGGGCGGCTGCTCCGCAGGACAAGGTCAGCCTCAACCTGCTCCGAGACGAGGCGCGGCTGACCAAGGCGTGCTGGACGGGGGTTCGCCCGACGCGGGTGAACGACAAGATCGACAACGTGGGCTACACCGACGGTCTTGCGGTGGTTTCCCGGAGGTTCTTCGAGGGCCTTCGGTGGAAGCTGGAGCCTGTGCCAAAGGGTAGGTGGCTTGCAGATCCTTTGCTGTCCAGCGGCGTCGGAGACCAGATCAGCAAGGCAATCCACGCGAGGCATCTAGGGCAGTACCGCGTCCGCCAGTCCCTGGTGCAGCACGTGGACGGTCCTAGCGAGATGAACCCCGACGTGCGACTGGTGGACTCGATGCTCGCCGTAGATTTCGTCGATGGCGAGCCTGCGGCGCAGGCTCTTCGTCGCGTCGACAAGGTCACGGCCTCGATGTGCTCGATCCCGACACGCGCTGCGGAACTGCACTTGGTGGTGAACAGCCTCGAGCCTCAGGTTGACCACATCAACGTATTCCTCAACGGCTACTCCTCGGTGCCGAAGTGCCTCAAACAGCCTTGGATTACTGCTGCCCGCAGCCAGGACCACGAGGACCGCTCGGACGCCAATAAGGCGTTCTGGACTGGCAAGGTTCAGGGCTACCACTTCCTCTGCGACGACGACCTGGTCTACCCGCCTGACTACGTCGAGCGGCTGATTGCAGGCATCGAGGCCCGGGGGCGTCGAGCGGTGGTTGGAGCTCACGGGAGGGTCCTGAAGCCGGCCTTGGTCAACTATTATAGGTCTGCAGCGAAGGTTCACCGCTGCCTCGGCAGAATTCAGCAGGATGCGCCTGTCCACATACTCGGTACGGGTGCGCTGGCGTACCACACCGACACCCTCAAGTTGGCCTGGTCGGACTTCCCCGAAGGTGACATGGCCGACATCTGGTTCGGCGTGGCCTGCCAGAAGCAGCAGGTTCCCCAGGTTGTACTGAGGCACCAGCCGGGGTGGATGAGGCTCACCAAGGAGACCCAAGGCGACACGATCTTCGAGAGGGTCAGCAAGGCAGACGGCCGGCAGACGCAGGTGATGAAAGCGCAGGCCCCGTGGGTGCTGTATCCAGATCCGAGCAGGTCGGCCGGCTCCCCCGATGGCCTCCACACGCCGCCCCTCAGATTCTGGAACCAGAGGTACCGTCGTCGAAGGTTCTTGGCGAGCGGGTATGACGGCTGGGACGCAAAGGTCTGGGAGAAGGAGCGCGCTCGTCTGTGGAAAGTCGTCCAGCAGAGCTGGTGCTTTCGCACGGGGACGTTGCTGGACTTCGGCTGCGGCTCTGGGCGCTTTGCGGCGAACATTGCCGCCCGCGGCGTGAAGTACACGGGCTGCGACTTCTCGCCGTTGGCTCTAGAGATTGCTCGTCACCGCTGTGACGGCCTCCGCTTCGTCCAGAGCTCCGCCAGAAGCATCCCTGGTAACGGGTATGCCAACATCTTCATCTGCCAGGTGCTGCAGCACGTGCCCGACGCCCAGATTGTAGATCTGGCCTCGGAGATTCGACGCGCCTGCCGCCCCCGAGCTCGGATCATGATACTGGAGAGCACCCACCCGACCCGGGTGCGTACCGACCCTGATCGGCAGCTGGTGTTCCGCAAAGGCTTGCGATATCGGCAGCTTTTCCCGGGGCTCTCCGAGCGCGCCACAGTCGTCATCGAGGGGGAGCAGCACACGCTGTTCACAGGGTCGCTGCTTTGATCCGCGTAGGCATCCTATCCATCGCGAATCCAGCCAAGGGGCTGTGGCGAGACACCGAGTGCATGCTGTATGCGCTGGCCGGGGCTTCGATCTTCGGGGTAGCGGCGTATGCAGACCAGGTGGCCGTACGCTCGCCTCATCCCGCAGCCGTGCCGGCCAGAACTGTCCTATCGGACTGGCTGAAGACCATCGACGTCATGATCGTTGGTGAGGTTCTAGTTCCGAAGACGCTGCAGGCTGCGCTCGACGCGAATATCAGGGTTCTCTACATCCCCAATCTAGACTGGGCCAAACTAGGAACCTCGTCAGACGCTTGGATTCAGTGGGTGCGTGCCCACCCGGAAGTGGTGATCGTCGCCAAGTCTGCGCAGGTTCAGGAGTGCCTAGACGCTCACGGGATTTCCTCGACGCTTGTGCCGTGGTCCATCCCAGACGAGGTTGTCAGGGACCGACCGACACCTCCGGAGACGACGCGCTTCTACATGAATGCAGGGCTAGGCGGCTGGCAGGACCGTCGAGGCGTGGACATCGCCGTCAAGGCGTGGCGCATTGTTCAAGCCGAGTGCCCAGAAGCCACGTTCACACTGAAGACTCTGCGTCCTGCCGCGCAGTACAAGCTGGATCTGAGCGGGATTGACGTCCAGGAGGGGATGCTGCCCAGGGCGGCTCTGGCCGAGAAGTACCAGGAGGTCGACGTCGTCCTCTACCCCTCGCGCTGGGAGGGCTTTGGGCTGTCCTTGCTGGAGGCGCTCCATGCGGGACTGCCGGCTATAGCCACAGACGGCTGGCCGATGAACGAGATGGTCGAGCACGAGCACAACGGACTGCTGGTCCGAGCGGAACGTAAGGACGACATCCGACTCGCCCCTCAGTGGGAGTGCGACGTACAGGCGTTCGCCGACGCCATGATCCGCATCGCCAAGGACCATGACCTGCGACGTCGTCTCACGTGCCCGCAGCCCGGTGAACTTGTGGCGCGACGGAGTACTTTCTGCCGGAGGTTTCAGGCAGCTGTCGAGGGTAGAGATCCGCCAGTCTGCTTGGTGGTCCACGGCACCAAACCGCCTGAAAACAGTGCCCGCCGTTCGCCGGACTACTGGGTGGATTCCCTCCGCAACCACGGGTATGAGGTTCTGACCGCAGTCTACGACTCCGAGACGATGGATAGTTCCCTGGCCCAGAAGTTAGACTTTGTACTTGTAGGGAAGGCGCCGAAAGGGTGTCTTCAGACAATCAACAGCAGGACATCTACCCCCGTTGTGATGTGGCATCACGATTGGGTGGACTTCAATCCGGGTCGGAGGCGATGGGCCGATAGCGTGCAAGGTCTCCTGGACTTGTACCTATCTCCAGAACCCCCCGATGTTGTGTCTGGACCGGCTGCGAGCCTACTGCCCGCATGTCGGTTAGGCACGGACAGGGGGCATGGCAAGAGGGCCAGGGGGGTTCTGGAATTCCCAGACGACGAGGCCGGGGTGGTGTTCTTCGGAAACCACTTCGCCGGAAACAGGGGTCGGCACCTGAAGACATCCGCTCGCACGGTGCCGACTACGGTGTATGGGACCATAGGTCGGGGGGATTGGCGGTCTAAGCCTCCAATATGCGAGACCGACGCCGCAGAGGTCACCAGAAGATGCAGGGCAACCCTGTCGGTATCTGCTACGTGCTCTCAGCCAGGATGCACGTCCATCCGGTTGTTCAATGCGAGCGGTGCGGGCGGGGTGGTCCTTGCTGAGCGGTTCGAGGGCCTAGAGGACCTCTACCCGGAGACCTGCGTCCTGTCCTTCCAGGCTGGGTCAGAGTTGAAGCAAGCAATCAAAGAGGTATTCGATGACTCCGACAGGCGTTTGGTTCTCCGAAGAAACGCCGAGGAGTGGACGTATCGCCACCATACCTGGGACGATCGAGTAGACGCGCTGCTCAGCCTCTTGAATGAGAAGGTGCTGATGGCCGCGCGTCCATCAGGAGAATGATGAGAGTAGGAATCTTGTCGATAGTCAACCCCACCAAAGGGCTATGGCGCGACACCGAGTGCATGCTGTACGCCCTCCCTGATGGGGCATCGATCTTCGGGGTAGCCAGGTACGCGGATCGAGTTGCCGTCAAAGCACTCCACCCTGCTTCGGTTCCGGCAGGCACTACTCTGGCGGCATGGCTGAAGACCCTCGACGTAATGATTGTCGGAGAGGCGCTGATCCCCCAGACCTTCCAAGCAGCTACTTCCTTGGGGGTCAGGATCGTCTACATCCCCAACCTGGACTGGGCCGCTCTGAGAAGCACAAGGGCGTGGCTAGATTGGCTGAGGGCGCATCCAGAGGTGACGGTCGTCGCCAAGTCTGAGCAGGTGCAGAAATGCTTGGCTGATCTCGGTGTCCCTTCGACGCTCGTGCCGTGGTCCATTCCAGACGAGGTTGTCCGAGACCGAGTCCTTTCGCCCAAAAACGTCCGCTTCTACATGAACGCCGGTTATGGAGGGTGGAAGGACCGTCGAGGTGTGGACATCGCCGTCAAGGCGTGGCGCATCGTTCAGGCCGAGTGCCCAGAGGCCACGTTCACGCTGAAGACGTTGCGCCCCTCGGAGGGGTACAAGCTAGATTTGGGCGGAATAGATGTCTGCCAGGACGTCCTGCCCCGAGAGGCCCTTACTGAGAAGTATCAGGAGGTCGACGTCGTCATCTATCCCTCGCGCTGGGAGGGCTTCGGCCTGTCCTTGCTCGAGGCGTTGCATGCCGGTTTGCCTGCTATAGCGACCGACGGCTGGCCAATGAATGAGATGGTCGAGCACGAGCACAACGGGCTACTCGTTCCCACTGTGCGTAAAGAGGACGTCCGATTAGCCCCGCAGTGGGAATGCGACGTACAGGCGTTCGCTGACGCCATGATTCGTATCGCCAAGGATCACCGTTTGAGAAGGCGTCTTACGTGCCCACAGCCTGGGGAGATCGTGGCACGCCAGAACGCCTTCTGCCGGAGATTTCGGGCAGCTGTCGAGGGCAAGAGCCCTCCCATCTGCATGGTGGCTCACGGTGCGCAGCGATCGGCCCGTAGCACCCGTATGTCACCGCTGTACTGGGTGGACTCCCTCCGCAACCACGGGTATGAGGTTCTCTCCGTCATCTACAATTCTAAGGAGATGCTAGAAGGGCTGAAGCGTAATCCCGATTTTGTGCTGGCAGGAAAAGTCCCCGAATCCAGCCTGAAGATACTCAAGGCGAAGACGACCGCCCCCGTCGTGGTGTGGCACCACGATCTAGTAGACTACGATCCCACCAGAAGGAAGTGGGCCAACAGCGTCCAGAAGTACCTGGATCTATACCTCTCGCCGGAACCTCCAGACGTTGTGTCGGGAGAGGCGTTCCAACTGATGCCGGGTTGCCGTCTCAATACGGATCGAGGTCCCGGTAAGAGAGCAAAGGGCGTCTTGGAATTCCCAGACGATCTTGCCGGAGCCGTGTTCTTCGGGAACCACCTGGCTGGAAATCGAAAAAAGTACCTTAACGCCTGTGCCTCGGCGGTTCGTACGGACGTTTTCGGGAGTATGGTCAAAGGCCCGTGGGCGTCCAATGCCCCGATGTCAGAAACCCTAGCGGCGGAGAGTACGCGAAAATTCAGGCTGACGTTGTCGATTTCCGCCACCTGTACGCAGCCAGGGTACACATCGATCCGCCTGTTCAACGCGTGCGGGGCAGGGGGGGCGGTACTAGCAGAGAATTTCGAGGGCATAGAGCAGCTGTACCCCTTGGCGTGCGTCCTGCCTTTTCGATGTGAAGCAGACCTTCGTCGCCTGATAAGCGATGTCCTAGCGGACAACGAGAAGAGGAAGGATATGAGGGTGGCGGCGGAAGAATGGACGTACCGGCACCATACTTGGGATGATCGTGTGGATGTACTGCTGGAACAGGTAGGAGATCTACTTTGAAGATCAACATCGGCTGTGGGAAAGACGTTCGGGACGGCTACACCAACGTGGACTTCCGAAGGACTGATCCTTCCGTCGTGCTGGCAGACATCACGCAGGGGCTTCCCTTCGAGGACGAATGCACCGATGAGGTTCTGGTGCTCGACTTCCTAGAGCACTTCCCGACCGCCATTCTGAAGCACGTCGTGCTCCCCGAGATCTTGCGGCTGATGCGCCCCGGAGCCGTGATGGTCGCCCGAATGCCCGACCTGCGCAGGATGCTGGCGGACTACAAGGCTGGCCGGACCGACGACCACGAGACCGCCAGGCGTTTGCACGGCGGGCAGGACTACCACGGCAACACGCACTTCTGGTCCTACACAGACAAGACCATCGGGCCCATTCTGCTAGAGGCCGGCTTCGTGAACTTCGAGCGCACGGGCTCCATCAACTGGAATATGGACCTACGTGCGGAGAAACCGAGATGAAGACGCTTTGGGACCAAAGGGCATCAGCACGTGGGCACCTGGGAGTGGTGCCTGCCACCTGGAATCAGGATCGGTACGACCGGGAGACAGCCGATTGGTGGGCACGGTTGTCGGGCTTCCTGCTCCCTGCGGGGAATGGCCGCATCTTGGACTACGGCTGCGGTACAGGGCGCTTCACTCGATTGCTGAACGAGCACTTCGACGCTCACGGTGTGGACCAGTCTCCCGAGATGCTGAGGAGGGCTACGGGGGCTAGCTTCGCCCAACTCGAGGATGGACGCATCCCCGCGCCCGACGGCTACTTCGACGCGCTGTGGACATGCACCGTGCTGCAGCACGTGCCCGACGCTGAGTTGCCGGCTGTTGCCGAGGAGATACGTCGGGTGCTTCGGCCGGGCGCGCTGGTCCTGCTCTGCGAGAACACCCACGGGCATTCGTTCCGCGTGTCGGGAAGTGGCCACATGATTTTCCGGAACCCAGGCGAATACGCATCGTTGTTCCCCGGAATCGTGGTCGTAGACGAGTTCATTGCGGAGTCGGAGAGGCACACCGTCCTACGTGGATACCTGGAGAAGGCACCTTGAGCATCTACCCCGACATCGTCCCGTTTCCCGTCCTCGGCCCGACCAGAGAGGCTGTGGTCATGGGAATCAAGGGCGATTTCTTAGCGAGAACCCTCGCGCAGACAGAACGGTACTACGAAATCGACCTACTGACCGCGATCCATAGATACCGCAGAGGCGGCGTATATGTGGATGTCGGGGCACACTACGGAAACCACACAGCGTACTTCCTGCTGGAGGGGGGCGCTGAGCACGTCGTAGCATTTGAACCCCACCCCAAGAACTTCGCGGTTCTGTCGGGCACGGTGGCGGCGAATGGCCTCGAAAGTCGAACCACTCTGCACAATGCGGCCGTTCATGACACGTGGACCAGCGCACGACTAGAAGGCAACGCAGGCAACTCGGGAAACTTCATGGTCGTAGCTGAGGGCGGGGACTGCCCGTTGGTGCGACTAGACGACACCATCGCCGACATCGGACCCATCTCCGTGATCAAGATCGATGTCGAGGGCTCGGAGGAGAATGTGCTGCGTTCCGGCATGGACATTCTAGATCGAGACCACCCAATTCTGACTGTGGAGTGCCGCACTGGAGGGAGATTCAAAGGGCTGAAGGAGCAAGCCGAGAGACTGCTAGCACCACTTGGATACAAGAACAAAGGCTGTTACGGCGCAACGCCGACGTACCTGTTTTGTGCAACATGAACGACTACCGACGTATATACAGGGTTACTGACACGCGAACAGACTGGCCCTTCACAAAAGAGCGATCCGACTTCTCCAAGTGCGGCCAGGACGGCGTTCTGGAGGCGTTGCTCGGGGAAGACGCCGAACCCGGCTTCTGCGTTGAGATCGGCTCTGGTAACGGGGAGCAGAACAACACGCGCGCGTTAGTGGATCGGGGATGGCAGGCGTTGTGGATCGATCCCCATCTAGATCGGACGCCCCCGAGGGCAGGCGTTCGCTACCGAAGCGCTCTCACGACTGCGGAGACGATTCGCGAAGACATGACAGGTGCCCCGAAAAAGTTCGACGTCCTCTCTATCGACATCGACGGAGTCGATTACTACGTGGTCGCAGAACTGCTGAAGGCCGGGTTTCGTCCCCGGATTGCGGTCATCGAGTACAACGCGTCGTGGGGTTCAGAGGACGCAGTAGCTGTGGCCTACGACACCAGCCTTCGATGGGCGCAAGACGACTACTTCTCTGCCAGCCTTCCGGCGTGGGCAGATCTCTTCGCCGTCTACGGCTACGGGCTGATTGGTTGCGAATCGGTCGGTGCTGACGCCTTCTTCCAGCAGGGCGCTCCTATCATCAAGGCTTCGGAGGCATTCCGCCCGCCCGCCTACAACAAAGGCAGAGGGCACAGGCCCAGCAAACGCATGCCAGAAATTGTGCTCCCTCCCGAGAAGCCAACGAGGAGAAAGCGGAGAAAGAAAGCCGCTGCCCCCGAATCCCCATAGGATGCGTATTGGCATCGTGATCGCCGCCTGGCAGAGGCACTCGCTTCTCAGAATGACCCTCCGACATCTCCAGAGTGTCGTAGAGCCCGACGACATTGTCTCCGTAGTCGGATCTGAATCGGAAGTTCGGGAGATAGTGGCCGAAGCAGGATTCGAGTACACGTCCGCCCCCAACCGGCCTCTCAGCAACAAGCGCAACCAGGGGCTCCTCCCTCTCCGCGGCCGAGTCGACGCGGTGGTCGTCCTCAACTCCGACGACTTCCTCTCTAAAGACCTGCTAGAGGCGCACCGCAGCCTGCTCCCCGAGCATCCCGTGATGGGGCTGGAGGGTCTGGTGTTCCTCGTCGCGGCTCAGAAGCGCTTCTATGTGTGGCCCCGGTACAAAAACAGAGCGCGCAGAGTTGTGGGTATTGGCCCTGGGCGGGCAATCCGGGCGGACGTGCTGGACAGGCTGGACTGGCAGCTGTGGCCAGGGGGGCACAACAGGGAATTGGACGGGCAGATGGCCCGCCGACTACCCCCTATCCACCTCATTCCGCTTGCCCCTATGTTCGGACTTGTGGACGTGAAGGCGCCAGACACGAATATCACGTCCTGGCACGGCACGGCGAAGTCGACGGATAGGCTCTACTCGATCCGGGAGGATCAGTTACCGTTCCCTCCCGGCACTTTCGACGGGCTGCTCTGAGCTGATGATGGTCTTCGTAGTGAGCATCGGCCACATCCCCAGCTAGTCCCCGAGAGGGCGTGTGACCAGCAGGGTCTTGTGCGGGCTCCCGGGTATGTCGCGCTTGTCGACGAGGGCGTGGCCGGGCGGCAGCCAATGCGGCCACAGAAAGCAGTGCTTCGCCAGATCCCCCCTCTCGAGCACCTGCTCATTCCAGGTCAGGATCATGGCCGTCTTGCTGCAGGCAGTCGCGATGTTTTCGAGCAGCTGCAGCGCCTTGGCCTCAGTCGGGATGTGGTAGAGCACGTTGAAGCAGACCACCAGGTCCGCGGTGCCTAGCGCCAGGGGCTCGGTGATGTTGACTACCTGACATGTCCCAATGCCGCGCTGCCGAACAGCCTCGATCGCCTTGGGCGACACATCCCAACCGGTCCAGGGCTGATCCAACCCTCTCAGATACTTCAGCGCGAGCTCGCCGGAGCCGCAGCCTACGTCGAGGATGCTAGAGCAGTTTTCGGCTTGGCGCTGCACCTCCTGAACGAGGAACTCGTGCTCGTGCGAAAGCTGTTGGCCGCTGCGCTTTCCGGAATCGTAGCGATCGGTCCAGTACACGGCTTCATCAAAGGTGTGCATTGGGGTAGGGTAGCAGCCAGGAGGCTGCTGCATGAGCACATTCCCTGGGTCGAACATTGCGATGCCGGGCGCGTACCGGCAGGTGAGGCGCTTCGATGCAATCGACGCGGGAGCCGCCTTCACCGAGACCAACTTCCGTACTGACCCGGACTGGTGGCCAGCGGCGGACCTCCTGACCGTGCAGGAGCGCCTCGATGCCGCTGCTCGAGGAGAGATCAAGCAGATCAACGTCATCTCCAGGGCGGCCAACTCGATCGACATGGCCGAGGCCAACCCTGTGACCGGCGCGCAGTTCTACAGGGCGGAGTCGGCCACCGAGGTCATTGGCTTCACCGCCAACTACAGCAACCGGATGGGCAAGTTCCAAGCGTGGTTCCGGTCGCCGGCCGGCGCCACCAGTTGGAGCGTCGAGGTCTTCTTCGACATCCCGCCCCCGCCTGCCACGTAGGAGTAGCCGCAATGCCCTGGATTATAGGCGGCGGTGGAGGTGGCGGCGGGGCTCCGAGCGGCCCTGCAGGTGGCGACCTCGGCGGGACCTACCCCAACCCAACTGTTGCGCAGGTGGTGGCGACCACGCCTGGGGCCACCGGGCTTACGTCACTGGCTGCTGCCAACGCGGCAGCCGGTCGTGCTGCGATCGGTGCCGGTACGGGCAACGGCGATCTTCTAGCCGCCAACGACCTGTCGGATGTGGATGATGCGGCCACCGCCCGAGGAAACCTGGACGTAGGCATACCTCTTCTGGCGCTAACGACAACCGAGCAGGCGATAGGCGTAACAGGCCCCGACTCTCAAGACCTCTATGGTCGCGTCTACACGGACTTCGGCGTGGGCCCCAACGTCGAGACGAAGACGTACAACCCCGCCAACCGCGCCGACATGGATGAGGTGTGGGGCATCTACTGGCGCATCACCGGCTTCAACCGCGTCTATTTCGCAACCGCGTCGCTGTCGCAGGGTACTGGCGACGCTGATGATGTGCTCGAGGCGTGGGTGGACACCACTGGCGACCCCGCGGTCAATATGCGCAGCGCTGAGGATTACAGCGGTTACACCGTCGGCCACCTCTGGCTGCTCTACAGCAAGGTTTAAGCATGCGCTCACCACGCCGTACAGAGAGAGTCATTGTGCCTACCACCCTAGCCACTATCGGCGAGGCCCGAGTTGCGATCAGCGACGGTCGGCTGTTCGTCCAGACCGTGGCGGACGGCGAGGTTGTGGAGGATGAGATAGACGTCACCGCGTTGGTCGGCGACTACGCTAACCCTGAGAAGCGCCGTCGTCGGAGGCGGGACGACTCGGAGTAGCCTCGCCCTTCCTGGTGTAGTGCTCGACGCCGTTGCCCGTCACAAACATCCCGTAGAGCATGGCGATTGTCGCGTACGCCTCCGGTGGAGCGTGCAGCACCGCCAGCAACGCCACGATCAACCCCGCCAGCTTTCGGCCACCAAGAATCACGATCAGGACGTCGGCGGCGATACCCTTTTTAGTCTCGGATTCAGCGTCCACGACGGCGCCTCCCGGAGATTTGAGGTCTGGGGCGCTCGTTGATGACGGTGCGCGCCTGCGCGACGCGATCCCAGAACTCCTGGATGGCGGGGGCGAGCTCGGACCAGGGCGCGGCGCCCCTGCTCTTCATCCGCTCGTAGACTGCCTCGCCGTCGGTCACACCTGGTCCGTAGAGTTTCGATTGGACCAGGATGCGTGCATTCCGTCCCGGAAGGTTGACCATCGGCCGCCCCACTCAAAGCCGCACGACTCGAATGCAGCGACAACCCCCTGCGGGATGCCCTTGGGCCAAACTTCCCACCACTCGGAGCTCCAGGGCTCGGGCGCGGTGCCCCTCTTGTAGGACTTGCCTCGGTTGTCCGCGGCGTTGATGTCCACGGCGACACCCCAGGAGTGGTCGCTCAGAGGCCGGTCGGTGTCATGGCGCTGGTGCCGGAAAACGTAGCCACCGATACGCTTCACGTACCCGGGACAGACCTCGTTGGCTCGACGCATCGCCTCGCGCAGGTACGGCTCGACCTTGGTGTGGATGGCTACCCAGAACTCCTTCTCGAAGCTTTCGTGGCCTGGTAGCGGCTCGCGATTTCCACGGGGGTGGCAGTAGACGATATTGGCCTTCGCCCACGCCTCGTCGGCGGTGCCCTTCCCTGGGCTACCGTACATGCTGTAGAGGTTGGCGCGGCTCTTCGGCTGGTGCTCCTCGGGTCCGTCCCACACATCAAAGGAGTAGCGCGCGTCGCGCCAGTCGTTCGGATCTTCGGCGATTGGTTGGTCGTGCTCCACCTGGGGCGCATAAATCTCGTCGAACAGCGCCGTCCAGGTCTTGTCTCCGACCAGGCCATCGACATCAAGCCCGTTGATGTGCTGGAACTCCCGGACCGCCCCGCTTGTGCCGACGCCGAAGATTCCATCCGCGTCGAGCCCTGCCGCGGTGGCTTGATTTAGCCCTGCCTGCAGGCGCCTGACATCCTCGCCTCTAGAGCCCTCTTTGAGCAGCATGTAGGTCCTCCACCGCTATGCTACCGTAGGCCATATGCGTAGGCGACTACTCAAGCCCCTTCGCAGGGCAACAATGGCGATTCGCGTGAGCGCTGCTTCCGCTGTCTCGGCGCCGCTGATGGGCATCTCGGTCGTCACCTATATTGCGTCGCGCAAGTGGCTCAAAGCCTGCTCGACGCGGATGCCGTGGGAAGCCGACCTGTCGAACGTAGCGGTCGACCGATGAGGCAGTGGCTGCAAGCCCAGCGGGTGAACGCGGCTACCCTGTCGAACGTAGCGGTCGACCGATGAGGCAGTGGCTGCAGCCTGATCTGACTCCCAAGACGCGCTTGCGCCTGGTCCAAGAGGGCATCCAAGCCAAAGGCTGGAAGGTGCGCGGTTGGCCACGGCTCGCACCCAAGTTCCTCCGAAAGCTGTCGCAGGTGTGGCCGCCCCTTAAGACCATCGTGCTCGCAGACGGTCACGATGTCTGGAGCGACGAGGCTCTGCTCGGAAAGCTCGGCCACGAGGGCGAGCACATGGCGAGCGCGATCGAGAAGGGTCGCTACTACTTCACCTGGATGTACGCCTGCGGCCCACTGCTCGCCACTATTGCGCTGGTGTTGCTGGTTGTTGCAGCCGGGCTCGACATCGGAGATGTAGGTGCGTCCCGCTGGGTTGGTATCGCCGCCTTTACCAGCGCAGTCGCGTCGATCTTCATGTGGAAGCAATCCGAGGACTTTCGCCGCGCGGATGAGGTTCAGGCCTTCGCTGTTAGCGCGGCTGTGCTCATGGTGCTCGTAGGAGCTGAGCACACGCACAACCAAGCCAAGAAGCACTTCGGCGCGCAGACCCTCCACGGCTGGGCCTACCCCTACCTCGTCGGCGGGGGCTACTACGCGCTCGTCGACGACGTCGCGCAGCGCACGCTGGAGGTGCTGTCGTGAGCCGCACGGGCTGGTGGTTACTGATTGTTGCAGGTGTTGCGCTGGTGGTCGGCGTTGTTGCTTGGAAGATAGGGTGGTCCTCGGCTGGAGGTGCGGGAGTAGTGGCGGCGGTTGCTGGTGCTGGAGCTCGACGTAGGTATCAGCGCAAGGCCGATGTGCTACGCAGCAGCGCCCGCGAGCAGCCTGGGCTCGACGCTGCAGCTGATGCGCGAGTGGAGGCTCAGGCGGAGCGCGCCAAGGACAAGGTGGTCGAGTCGAGCAATGGCGAGGAATTCGATCCCGACGAGCCCTCTCTCGTATGAGAATCCACCTCGCCGCAGCCTTCCTCACAGCATTCCTATTCGCCATGCGCGTCTACGGCGTGCCGTGCCCCACCGAAACTGACGGCACCGCTGCTGTCGAGGCCAAGAAGCCCGTCAACCTCCCCGTAGGGTGCGTCGCGCCCTACGACGGCAAGCTATACAACCGCGCGATGCGAGACATCATCCACGGGCGTCTTGCTGCCAAGGATGCTGCCCTAGCTGGCACCAAAGGGCTGCTCGACCAAGCGCGGCTCGACTTGGCCACCTGTCGCGACAAAGCAGCCACCGCGCTCGACGACTGCTCGACCGAGGTACCTGTAGTGGTAGCCCCTACAAGCCGAGCTAGCGGCTGGGTCTGGGCTGTTGCGGGGTCGGGTGCTGTCTTCACGCCGTTGGTGGGTTGCCACTTCGCCGATTGCGGCTCGGAGGCTACGCCTTGGGTCGCGGCAGCGGGGGGTGCTGCTGTGGTAGCGTTGCTCGCCTGGTTAGTGGAGTAGGGCAGTGGCTGAGTACGCACCATTTGTAGGTGCTTTGGGGACCTTCGTGGGCATCGTCTTCCTGTTCTGGAAGACGCTGGACACGAGGTGTCGAAGGTTGGAATCGGAAGCCAGGGAGTGCGCTGCTGATCGGAGAACGGCAGGCGAGGCTAGAGCAGAGATGCGGGCTGAAATGAAGCACGTCAGGGCTGACGTGTCTCGCGCTCTTGCCGATGAGGACTGATATGCGCTGGCTAGTAGCCGACGATTCTGAACTCGACCGTGCGGTTGCCTGCCGCGCGATTCTTCAAGACGATCCTGGTGCCTCGATTCTCGAGGTAGCCAATGGGCGCGACGCGATCCGTGCGATCGACGCCGAGCACTTCGACGCGGTCTTGACTGACGTCATCATGCCCGGAGGCCTGACCGGCCACGACGTAGTCAACGTAGCCCAGGCGCGTGGTGTGCCGACCATCCTCGTGATGACGGGCGTCGCAGGGCTAGCGCCCTCGGATGTCCCGGTCATCGTGAAGGGCGGGAAGTTCCACGTTGAGAAATACGTGGTGCCGACTCCGGCTCTCAGCGCTTAGTCAGCGGCTGTGCGGCCAGCGCGTTGGTCGCCCTCTGGGCCCGAGTGCGCCCCACCATCGGGTTGAGATGCGCGTCTTCGCAGACCTGCACTCTCCGCGTCAGCACCTTGAACCGGAACTCCAGTTCCTAGCGGCGCAGCGCCTCCACCCGCTTGAAGGCTTGAAGCTCCGCGTCGTGCGCCTCTAGTTCGGGGGGACATCTCGGCTTTGGCGTCGTCCTTGGCGCTCCACGCCTTGACTGCCACGGTGCCGAACCCCGCTAAGGCGACGACGGCAGTAGCAATGGCGGCGACGATCTTGCCCATATGGGCAGTCTACCCCGCCGGTCGGCCTCGCGTCTCTTGGAGCCCTGCGGCCTTCTTGGCTTCCCGTACGTCGCGCTTCTCCCCGATGTGCCGGACAGCGACCGCGAGGTCCAGCTGCGGCCAGGCCTTTGCGATGGCCAGCAGCGCCGCGAGCTCGGTGTTCTTGTTGCGGGCGGCGTTGGCATCGAGCAGGCCTGGGATATCTTCGTCAACGTCGTAGAGCGCCGTGATACCGACTACCAGGTCGACTACGATCGCCATCGGGGCGCATATATGCCCGCAGCGTAGCCGCGCCAGGTTCTGCACGCTGACCCCGGCGCGCTGTGCGACCTCGGGCGTGCCTTCGGCCTTGGTGAGTTCTAGAAGGGTCATGGCTTCACCGTATCGGCCGGATCGAGACCGTCCGAAGGGGCGTGAGGGGTCATCGTTGCTGTGCTCATGGCTTCACCGTATCGGCCGGATCGAGACCGTCCTAAGGGGCGTGAGGGGTCATCGTTGCTGTGCTCATGGCTTCACCGTATCGGCCGGATCGAGACCGTCAAATGGCTTTTCGCCCCACCTGCCAGGCACGATCCGGAGCACGTTCTCGCGGATACCGACGCTCTCGAGGCCAATGAAGCGGTCCATGTGCCCGGTGCGGGCGTCCAGATCCCGTGCGAGCAGTCGGTAGATGTCGCTCTTGCAAAGCACTTCGTCTATGCACTCTCGAGATACCACTCTAGGCACCTCGTCGTTGTCGAAGATGAAGCGGTACGCAGTGTCGTCTTCTCCACGTACAACCTGGATGCCGCCTAGCACGCCTTCGACGGTGGTCATGATGAATAGCGGCATCAGATGTTGATCTTGCGGTATTCGATGGGGATTCCGTGGATTCCCGCTTCGGCGATGCCCTGGGCCATACCTGTGCTGATGCCGTGGTCCTCGTAGACCACCATCGCATCCGCGACCTGGATCCACGCGTGACCAGCTGCAATCCCGGTCGCGCGCTGCTTAGGGTCGTTGTCGTCCAAGATCTGCGGTCCGACGAGGTGACTTGCCTGCGGGGACTCCCCACGCTCGACGCAGTCCAGCCAAGCGCGCTGCGCGTAGGCAACGTTCCGGGCGACCTGGCCCGAATAGGGGCTCTCCAGCACGACGCGCCTCATAGCTAGTAGTTCCTCGCCGCGCACTTAGCGGCTTCCGCTTTCTGCGTGAACCTGTCCGCTGCTACGGCGTTGCCCAGCTCGTAGAGCATGTCGGCCATATCGGTCAGGTACATGTACCTGTGCCAGGCCAGTCCCCGTCGGGCATCACTCAGCATGCGTGCGCGCTTCTCGGGCAGGGTCGTCTTCGGGGCGTGCTTGCTCACGCGGGCAGCTCCTCATAGCCCTCTTCGAGGATACGGACGCGGATGACCTCGCCGGTTGGTTCGCACTGCCAGACCTCGGCGCGCTCGGACCACATCAGCAGCGTGCGTATGAGGTCCTGCTCACGAGCACCGTCACCGGCGCCGAAGTCGCCTTCGGGGTTGCCGTACTCCTCTATGAAATTCTCAGCCCAGCACTCTGCGAGGCGCTCAGCCATGCGCCTGAGCCAGCCTACCTGGATCGCCTTGCGCCGGTAGACGTGGACCTCGACCAGCTCGTCGAGATCCCAGAAGCCGTTCTCAATGTAGTTGTCGAGAGACTCGCAGTACTCCTCGGAGTTTTTGCTGGCGTAGTACATGTTGGCGCGCTCGTCGTAGCGCTTGAGCGCCGCACGCCATTCCTCGACCTGCTTGGTCTCGACGATCAATTCCTTTGCCTCATACCCAGGATGTACCGTTCGGCCTCTTTCTAGTTGGCGTACGGCGGCTTCCGCTACTTCCCTCGGCGTCATGGTTCGTCCCCTAGCCCGTGCTCTTCAATTACTTGCTCGTCGGTCTGCTCGACCGGCGTGGTTGTTGTCACCCACCATCCCGGCCCGTGGAAGGTCTCCGTGGCCTTGCGTACGCGCTCGACGGTCTGATCGAGTTCCTGCAGGGCCGCAACCGCTTTGGATGTGTCCGCCGTGATTTCGACAACCTGCTCAGACCTGGAGCCCTGACGCAGCCCTATCCGGAAGGCGCGAAGCGCAAGGTGGTCCCCGACCCAGAGCCCGAGAGCAAAGCCGCATATTGCCAGGACTACGGCTTCCACAGCATCAACTCCCCATTCTCGTCGTGTACGGGCTCCGCTTGCTTGTACCAGCGCTCCATCAGCGCGGCTTCCGCCTTGATCGGGACATCGGGAACGAACTCCGCCATGCCCTGCACCATGAGATCGCTGAGCCGCTTGGCCGCGGGCCTGGCGCGCGCGTAGTCGGCCGGCACCTCGAGCCCGAACTCATCGTGGATGAACAGCACGGGCCTGCAGCCATACAGTGGGCTCGACGTGTCCAGATAGCACTCGTTGGTGATGAGCCACATGGCGCGCTTAGCACCGTCCGCGGTCAGGCTTTGGAAGAACCCATTCGCACCGTCGCAATAGCCAACACCTCCACGCAGCCTGCCTGAACGGTGCTGCTCGACGGTGGCTTTACCCCCGCCTTCTTCGACCATCTGGCCGATGTCCCGGAAGTACCAGCGCATCTCGGGGAAGCGGTCGAGCCAGACGTCTTCCTTGAGGTATCGGACGTACTCCATCGACATCTGCGGAATGCCCAGGCAATGGCAGGCATCCTCGCCGATCAGCCCGACGCCCCAGCAGTCCTTGCAGGATTTGTCCGCGAGCTCCTTGCACGTGTGGGCGAAGAACTTCGCGATGCCCATGCCCCCGGGGAGCCCGAAGTCGAGCACCTTGGCCAACTGCCGCAGACGCTTGATGTTCTTGTCGCCGGCTTTGTAGAGCCGAACCGCTTCCTCGTAGGGGATGCCGGCCATCGCGGCTGCAATCTCCAAGTGGATGTCGCGCCCTCGCCGGATGACATTGGCCATCTCAGACTCGCCGTAGCGATCGAGCAGCACCTGCGCGAGCGAGCACAGTTCGGCGATGTGGTAGTCGGCGAAGAGGTACCACCAGCCGTCCCGGGGGACGTAGCACTCGCGTACGCCGGGCTTACGGGGCTGGTTGGTCAGGTTGGGTTTTCTCGCGGAAATTCGTCCTGTGTTGACCAGGATGTTCCAGCGGGCATTGATCAGGCCCTGCTGGAGTAGCGGGATGTAGGTGTTCAGCAACTTCTTGTCGCCGCTGATGTTGGCGAGACGCATGAGCACGGCATCGCCGCTGCCTCGAAGCACCAACTCGGAGCGCCCGATACCCCCCTTGTCGGTCTTCGGGATCTTGTCGAGCACTCCGGCACGCTCCCAAGCGCCTGCGTGTGCAATCACGTCGCGCCGGTTGGGCAAGTGCTTCAGCAGCGCCTTGGTCTCAGCGTCTTTGGGGCCTTCACCCTCGGCGCTGTTGGCGGTGGTGCCCGTGTACGCCAGCGCGACAGCCAGGGCGGTTTCCTTGTTGTCCTGCGACACCTTCCCGGGCGTGCCGTCGCGCTTGGTCTTCGCCTGCTTGTAAAGCGGCGTGGTCAGCAGGTACTCAATCTCGCCGTCCACCGCCTCGTGCAGCTGCACCTCGAGCGCTGCTACGGCCTCTTGGTCAGTCCGTACGCCCCAGCACTCCATCAGGTGCAGGCACCACGCAGCGCGCATCTGCCGCCAGAAGTCGGGCGGTACGCCCTCCTTCATCTGCTCCTGCCACAGCATCTTCGAGTACACCGCGTCGAACAGCGGGTAGTCGACAGCAGCCTGCGGCCATTCGCTGAGCGGTACGCCGTCGAGCTCCTGGTAGCGGAACCGCCAGACATCGGGGCCTGATTTGCCTTCGACGTCGATGTCGAGCCGGCGCTTGGCTATGTCGGCCAGGCTGTAGCCTCGGCCTGAGTACATCTGGCCGGTGGCGATGTCGTACAGCATCTCCCAGATGCAGGGGTCCGCGATGCGCTCCTCCTCGAATGCTCGGAAGATAAGCGGCAGCAGGTCTGGGAACGCCACGGCTAGAACCGCGAGGTCGTAGACAATCCTGACGTTGACCAGCAGCAGACCCGGCTCTTCGAGCCACGCCTTGACTACCTCGTAGCAGTCGTCGCGGAGCAGCAGCGCGGGCTTCTGCATTGCCGGGCTGTCGTAGCTCATGCACACGAGCCTGGGCGCGACGCGCCCGGGGGCGGTCAGCCAAGTCTCGGTGTCGAACGCGATGAATGACGAGGGCATGTCCACAACCTTTTCTACCGTATTTTTCTGTCCTTGGGCGGGGAGGGCAGGCTCATAGATAGAGATCAGGTCATCGCTGCCCCCGTTACAAAGAACGCCACAATCTATGTCCGGCTCCTTGATGTCCCGTCCTGCTGATGGGTCCAGTTCGTCGAGAAATACACGCTTCCTCTTTCCGTCCCCCGCGTAGGATTTACAGATAGCAACATTCATGCTGCGTTCAAGTTTCGCCATACGTTCAAACGCTTCTGGGAAAACTGCTCGGATCTTATTCCAGTAGCCTTGCTGGCCCTTCACACAACCAATGCAGTTGTTGTTGTTGAACCCTAGTCGATACATCTCCGGAATCTGTATTCCGGCCCTCTGCAGAACTTGGTAGCAGTCGTCCTTACTGACCTCTTCGTCAACAAGAATCCATTCGCAGTCTTCCGGATTCTGTGCCTCAAACCTCTCAACTCGCTTTCCTTCGTCCACTGTTAGTCCGAAAATGTGGAGGTCGTCGGATCGCTGGTACTTCCTACGGACAGCTTTCTTCAACTCTGTGGTACACCGCGCGCCCCCTGGTCCGACAAGCCAGCCCGTCTTCTGAAATACATCGAAGATGTCTTCGTACTTCTCGGACTTCAGGATCTTGATCTCACGTCCGATCCATTGCGCTACATCCTGCAGGAATCGAAGATTGTCAGGGTGCTCGTACTTCAAGGTGTCGCAATACAGCACCTCCGCATGGGGGTACTTTCGTACTGCTAGTCGTGCAGCAACGGCGCTGGCGGCTCCGCACGAGAACCAGACAAGAACACGAGGACGGTGACTACTAAACATCAAATCGTTCTTCTGAGGACAGGTTGTTCTCCAGATAGGCCATCTTCTCGTCTAGTTGTACTAAGGCGTCCTGGAAACTAATCCCAGATTTCGACGCCAGTGCTGCCAGCGTGAAAAGGACATCTCCTAGCTCGTCCACAGGGCAGCCGGCCGTTCCTCCCCATGCGCAGCCCGCGCTGGAACGCACGTCGCTGCTCACTGCGCGGCCTCCAGTGCCAAGGCCAGTGCTTCCTCACGGCAGGCGTGCTCCGAAAGCACGGCCAGATCCCTATTGTCTTCTTGGCGTATGACAGCCCAGATCCGGGTCTTGGGGTAGAGGGTCCTGAGGTCGTAGGCCAGCGTGATGTTGGGGTCCCCGTACATGTCGCAGAGCAGCTGCAGCACGCAACCGCGCGTAGCGGCGTCGCGCAGGTCGGGCCATGCGTTGTCGTGCAGCCAGCCGTCAAACAGGCTGCTGCCTGAGCCGTTCGGCACTTCCCACTGGCCCACAACAAGCATGCTCTCGCCACCGTCGGTGAGCCTCACAGCGCCGCCGCCGGAGTGCACCAGCATCCCCGGCATCCAACGGAAGCCCTTGCAGGCCACTAGGCGCTCCCCTAGATCGCGCGCTTCGTCGTCAGTCACGTCCTGGCCCCTCCCGGCACCCGCGGACATTCCGGCCGGTCTCGTCGTAGCGGATGACCGCCCCGAACCCCACGGCCAGGTACTCACAGCCGGTGTCCTCATCGACGTAGAGGGTTGGCGTTTTGAAAAGCATGCTCAACAGCACCGCGCACGCCACGGAGATAACTACCAACAACGTATAGAGGGTCATAACCTTCATCGCCCGTTCCTCCCCATGCGCAGCCCGCGCTGGAACGCACGCCGCTGCAGTTCCTCGATCATGTCGCACAGGCTCTCGGGGCAATCCCCGTCAGCCTCCAGCGGGGCGCAGCCCTGGAGCGCGACGCGGATCGTGAGGGTATCGCCAAGTACGTCGTACTCGAGGCGGACGTGTTCGGTCTGGGCGGTCTGCATCAGAGCGCGCCTTTCCAGATGGGATCGGCGGCGAGATATACGTGTTCGGTCTGGGCGGTCTGCATCAGGCGAGGCCGCTCATCTTCGGGAAGCCTTCCTTCTTGCCCCAGATCAGCCGCACGCACGTCTTGCCCGCGTGCAGGAGATTCCAGGCCTTCACGTACCACGCGGCAATCGACACGCGATGTGCCCTACGTTCCAACACGGAGTCTCGCTCGAGCCTACGGCGTAGGATGAACGAGGGGTCCTCGGTGCCGTCGAACCCGATTCCCTCCGACAGGCGTTCGTAGAACGAACCCGCCAACTCCTCGTCGATTTCAGAGAACAGTGTGAACAACGCCGAGGGCGTCACAACACCACCGCTAATCCGTCGCAAGACAGTGTCGCTGTTGATTACGCGCACCCACGGCTCCAACCCCGGATGGGCGTCGAGCACGCGGGCTGACTCACTCTCAGTCGAGGGTGCGGAGTGAAGCACACGGCCGGTCTCAATTCGCCAGACCAAGAGTACCGCTCCGGACAGTGCTGCAGCGTTCTTGCGGCCCTCCATGCGAAGAGTGTCGGAGAAGCCACGCGCAGCACCGTGGTCGACAGTACGGTACGCCTCCGTGGCCACGCCCTGCACGAGTACGGTCTGGATGCTGCGCGCTGCCTGAATGCAGGCACGCAGCCGGTGCTGGCCGTCGATCACCTGCCCCTGGGAGTCGATCTTGATGCTCTCGCCGTTGAGCACGAACTCCCCGGCTTGAATGTCGCGCACCAGCTTGTCGACCAGCCTGCGCTTCAACTTCCGGTTCTGGAAGCCGTTGCTCCCGTCGAGCAACTCCTGCGCTCGCTCGGGCGTGATTTCTACGATCTGAATGTCCACGTACTTCTCCTATCGGCCCTATGGCCACGTGTAGAACTGCAGATAGGGGCTCTCTAGCAAAGGTGCCGACCGAGGGAATGGGCAGGGTATCCCTCGGTCGGCGGCTGGTTTGCGGGCACCCGACCAGCGCGGGCGGGAAAACGGCAGTGGGAGGCGGGGTAGGGGTGCCTCCCGGCGCCAGATGCCCTGGTCTACTCGGTCTCGGCCTCGTCGTCGCTCATGTCGGGCGACGCCTTGTGCAGGACCCACTTGAAGGCCGTGATCATCTTCGTCTCACTCTTGTTCGACTTGTCGAACGCCTCGCAGCGAACGAGCGCGCCCTGCGCGATCTGGGCGTCGCCGCACATGGCGTCGAAGTCGTCATCGTCGAGCTCGGCAGCCTTGTCGCCCGCCAACATCTCGATGAACGTCTTCATGCGCCCCTGGCTCATGCCGGGGAACTCGCCACTGGTGGGCTTCTCGACGATGCTCACGCTTTGACCGATCTTGTGCGCCACGTACGGGCTGCTGTTCGCGTACGGACCCTCCTTGGCCTCGATCTGGCGGCGCTGCTCGTCGAAGACCACCGTGTTGGTATCCGTCTCGCGCACGACGAACTCGACGACCCAGACGTCCTTGCCTTGGTGGTTCTTGAAGAACTTCATCTCGCGCAGCTCGAGCGTGTGCACGCCCGGCGTGATGTAGTTGCCGGACCCAGAGTCCTTGGCGCCCTTGATGTTATCGCTGAAAAATCCCATTTCTTTTCCTTTGTCCTTGCCTTTGTTTCACGAGCCACCAGACGAGAGCGCCGCGATGAGGTCACCTTAGCGGGGGGAACCCGATTCAGGCTCCTCAAACCAGCAACGGATGCGACGCTCTCCTCTGGAGGCTCGTAGTCGCGAGCCTACGCGCTCTTTCGGAACGCTGCCATCAGAATCGACGTCAGCATTTCAGTCGTCGTCATACCCTCGCCTCACACGGCCTCTTGGAAGGCGTCCATCAGAATCGACGTCAGCATTTCAGCGGCATCCTCGGCTTCGCAGCCGTTCTCCCAAAGGCCCTCTCCGCCGAACCAGTAGGTGCGACTGCCGACCTGCGTGAACTCCCCGATCTTGACCAGCGCTTCGACGTTCTCGGCGGTCAGCCCCTTCAGCGCCTCGGCCTCCCACTCGGCATAGTCGTCGGCGCAGCTGCCGCACCCGCCGTCGCTGGCGAAGAAGCGCTCCCCGCAGTGGGTGCAGGTACGGCTTCCGCCGGTTGTGATCCAGTTGTCGTATCCGGGAAGTGCGTTGCTCATTTGGTTTCCTCCGTTGCTACAAACCATCCTATCGGGGGCGTCTGGGCGGTCAAGGGGTTTCTCGGCAGCTGGCGAGCACGTACTCGGAGCGTTCGGGGTAGTTGCCCTTTTCCCAGCACAGCCACAGCCCTGGCGAAGCAGCGCGCAGACCCGCCCCCGGGTTTTTCGTGATATCAGTGAGGGTGCTGCCGATGTCGGAGTCACAAGCCGCACTCACAGGGCATTGCGTCCTGCTTGTCTTCTTGGTCGTCTGTACCGAGAAGAAGAAGATCTGGTTTCTCGCCGAGGAGTACCCTGTTCTTCTGCCTCTCCCACCAATCTAGTAGGAGTCTATCCCCCTTAGGTCCTCGTCGGCGCAGTCCGATCATCCCTCGTTCCGACGTAATTCCTGGGAGGGCCTCTCGCTCCATCTGCAACGCATCCTCGAAGAGCGCTGGGTGTGTGGAGTGCAGATCCCGCCAATCCTGATCGGTGTTGTTTGGGCAGAAGTAGCAGGCGCTCTTCCGGGGAAGGGAGAGACTCGACGATTTTATCAAGTCAATGCAGTCGTCCCTGTCCAAATCTTTCTCGACCAGGGGGTACCAAACATCAAAGCGTCGGTTTTCTAGGGGATCGGAGAAGGTAGGCCGTACCCGATGCTGCTCTCCCGCATCATATCCTATGACCTTGGTGATCTTACGTCCTTCTCCCCACAGGCTCTGTGCGACGGCCTCCTGGACCATGAACTGGCTACTCACTGCAGCCTTGAATTTCAGAGAGCATTTCTTGTAGTGAAATGCGATTGACGGAAGGGACTGGATACGCCTCACCTGCTCTCTCAGCGTCTCTCTGTTTCTGACCTTGGGTGCCTCCCAACGTTTTGCCACAGAGAGGTTCGGGAAGCCCTGCTGCTGTAGCCACGGCCGTAGTGAGGATTCCAACCATTCGTAAGTCTCTGGCCACTCGCTCCCCGTATCACAAAACAAAACCCACGTTGGCCGGATGCCCATCTGAGCGAGCAATACAAGCACCGCAGCGCTGTTAACGCCTCCGCCAACCTGGACCAGGAGCGGTTGCTCGACGCCCCCACGTACTGGGGGGTTCTTATCGACATCTAGGGTAGGATCCACTGCTTTCGTTGTATCTTTTGAGCTTTTAAGCGCCCTCTCCAGAGATACCTGACTGCTCTTTTTACGTGAGGACGGGGTTTTGTTTTGTTCTCGGCAGCTGGCGAGCACGTACTCGGAGCGTTCGGGGTAGTTGCCCTTTTCCCAGCACAGCCACTCGTACTCGCTCGAATCCGTGCCTTTGCCGTCGAAACTTGGACGCCGATCCATACCCACGATCAAGTATGGCATATGCGCGCGCAGCCACGTGCTACGCCCATGCCGGACCTCCCCGCCCGCCTTCCAGCCCTGGCGTAGCAGCACGCAAACCAGCCCACCTGTAGGCACCAAGAAGAGCATGCGCTGCACGAACTTCATCGCCGTATTGGCTCGACCGCCGTACGGTGGATTTGCGATAGCATCGCTGATGTAGCCGTTGCCAAAGCCTTCAAACCAGAGGAAGTCACCCCAATACGTCAGCAGGTCGGGGTGCTGGAGGTGCGGTTGAGGCCGAATGTCCGTGGCAGCGATGTGGTTGAGCGGGATGCCTTTCTCGTGCAGGCGGGTCAGGATCGCGCCTGCGCCGCAGCCAACGTCGAGGATGCGCTCACCCCGAGGGCGCGGGAATGGCACGTACTGCAGCAGCGCGTCCACGCACCAGGCCGGCGTCTCGAAGATGTCGAGCTCGCCACCTGTGCTCTGGCCGGTCGTGGAACTCATATCTCGCGCGTGTCCTCTCGGTATTGCCGAAGTTCTTCCGGATCGCCGACGTACGTGAACACTCTGCCTTGCACGCAGCGCACGACGACCCAGTCGGCGCCGATAGCCTCGACGCGCTTGTCGTCGTAGCCATCTCGTCCCCAGATACCTTCGCAGTACCCGTACAGGTAGTCGCCGACTCGGAGCGGTTGATTGCTCACGGCTCGCAACCTCTCGGGATCAATTTTGCTGCTCACAGTCCGTACTCCTCGAGCGCGAAGCGCAGCGCATCACTGTCGACCCAGATGTAGCGGCCAAACCGCACTGCGCCCTCCGTGAAGTCGATGCCTCGGATGGACCTCTCTTCTCCCTCGGGATCGGCGCCGCCTCGGATGACGAAAACCAGGTCGTCAGCGACGGCGAAGGTCACGACAGCCTTCACGTCGAGTTCCTGCGAGAACACGTCAAATCGCGTCGCGCTCAACTCGAAGTTCACCGGACGCGGAAGGTGCTGCTTTGCGCTACTCATTCTACAACCCCACTCGTCAATTCTCGGTCTAGCGCGGCTGCGCGCCGTGCCAGATCCTCGACTTCCCGTGCCGCTCGCCCCATTGCTGGGACATCCCGGCGTGCTACCGCCTCTGCCAGCCGCTGCATAGCAGCGTCCAGGCGCTTCCAGGTTCCCTGCCGTCGACCCATCCAAGGTGCTTAGTTTCTCCCCGTTGCTGCTTACAACCCTATCGGGGGCTTGGAAGGCGTCAAGGGGATAACGTAATCTACGTTGCCTTAGCGGGCAGGCGTGCCTGAAAGCCCGGATCCTGGCCGCGATCCGGCCTGAGCTAAGCGTCGTCGGGGTCGGGCCACAGCAAGAACTCCCCGATGCCCTTCCCCTCGCGGCTGGTGTCTTTGCTGAGGCAATGTCGCCAACAATGAATTCGGTCCCCGGCCCTAGATCGAAATTCCACATCATCTCCTCACAACCACGTGGCGTAGCACAGCTTCTGCTGGTTACCTGTGGTGTTCTGAATGTACCAAGCGCGGCGCTGCGCGGTCTCCAAGGCCTTACGGTACGCCGCCGTATGCCCGTAGACCCAAGCCTCCACCTCATCCGCCTGCTGCCCTGGCCTGTGCGTACGGCCCAACAGCTGCTCCCACACATGCCCACCACTTGGCGGCTCGATCACCAGGCTCACGCGCCAATCGTCGAGGTTCAGGCCCTCGCCCTGCGCGCGTATTGAAACTGCACACGTCTCGACCTTGTCTGGCGCACCATCCCCCGCGCCGTACACCGGCATGTGCTCGGCCAACTTCTCGGCGATGGCGTTCGACTCGTACCAGACCAGCACCGGCTCACGCTTCCGACTCAGCCAACCAACCACGTCGCGCACCAAGTAGTCGGAAAGCCAAAGCGGAACGACTGGCGGAGGCTTCTTGTACTTCTGCGCATGCCAAGCGCACATCACGAACCCTAGTTCGTCTAAGTGGCTGTCGCCCCAACCATTGTCGATGACGTATCCAGCAACTCTACGCTCGACGAGCCCAGGGCTGTCGTAGCCATCGGCGCTGTTCTTCGCGAGCTCTTGGCGTACGTGGGTGTCCCAATTCCTTTTCGCATCAAGCCAGTCCCAATCGACAATGCCGTCCGGCCAGTCCCAGTAGTAGCTGAACCCCGCTGAGATTTGCCGCTGCGCGCGCCACTTGGTGATGTCGTCAACGATGGGGTCGCCATTGGGCAGCGTGTCGGTCAGGTTGACGCCGTCGAGCGCAGCCTTGACCTCCTCGGGCACCTCAAGGTCGATAACGCCGATGTTCAGGCTCGCCGCCAGCGCCGTCTTCTTGGTGCACACCACCCCAGGCGCCGTCTCGAGGCGCTTCTGGAACGCGCGACGCGCGTAGTCCCGACGATCCTTCGCTAGCTTAGGCCACTCCTCTCCGCCCCCGAACGCCTCCATCAGCGGGTAGACCATGCGCCAGTGGCTGGCCTCCGGGCGCCCCTTGTCGTCGATGACCTCCGCCCAGGCGTGCAGGTGCCCCCCGCTGTGCTTATGCGCGTCGAGCGGCATTGGGCAGTTCTCGCGGAGCGCCAGCGCCAGCAGGTGGTAGAAGTCCCGCAAACCGCTGCTGGTGATCGTCCCCGACAGCCCGACGAAAGCTAGCCCGTAGTAGCCGTTGGAGGGCTCCCAATCCTCGGGCTCGACATCACACTCCTGGAACACCCTGATGATACGCATGGTCCTAGCGCTGGTCAGGTAGCGCAGGCGGTGCATCTCGTCGCAGACAATCACCACCTTCGAGGGGTGCAGGTCCCCGATCAGGTCGCGCAGCAGGTTGGTCTCGCGAATCCTCGACAGCTGCGCGTAGGACTCCACGCGGTAGCGCGGTAGCCGGAAGTGCTGCCCCCACTCCGCGAGCGTCGCACGAAGCTGCGGCACCGTGCTGGCCGGCGCGAAGATGATCGCTAGTTCCTTGTCGAGCACCGTGCCTGCTAGACCAGCGCACAAAGCTTTCCCGGCTCCGACAGCCAGTGCTAGAAACCCGCCTCCTGCATCTCGAATGGCGTGGAGTGCTCTACTTTGAATCGGCCTCAAGCCCGTGATTTCCCGCCCGCGGTGGTCGGTCCAGTAACGGGATTTGCCCGGGAGGAGCAGGGCATCGGTCAGGTCCGTCTCGGGGTACGTGACTTGCCGTACCTCGAGCGCCCGCTGCGTCTGGGACAACAGGTCGGTCACTCGGACGACGCTGCCTCCAGCGCGCTAACCAACGCCTCTGGCAAGCAGGTTACGCCGGGGTTGCCCTTCACCTGCGCCTCCAGCACGCCGTACGTAGCGGCGTCCGAGAAGTCTGGAATCCACCCTGGCCCGAGCTCCACGCGGCGCAGCGTGTTGCTGTCGTCGACGGCAATCCAGTAGTCGGAATCCGGGATGTTCACCACCAGGCGCAGCCCGTGGCCGTTGTTCGCCGCAAGGCAGCCCGGCTTCCAGGCCCAGCCTGCCTTGACCGCGCGGGTCCCGAGCGCGATTGCTTCGTCGACGGTCATTCTCGGTACTCCTATGCCGTTGCTGCATCCAACCCTATCGGCACACTCTGGGTGGTCAAGGGCTATTACCGCTGGGCGTAGTCGTAGTTCCAAGCAAGGCCGAGGGTGATAGCTGCGACGCCGCAGGCAGCGCCTATGGCGCCCAGATCGAATTGGTAGCCAGCGCCGCACCCGACCACCAGCACCGCGAATAGCAGGCTCCTCATTCGCTGAGCCGGGGGAGGGCTTCGTTCAGATCTTGTTCGGTCACCGGGTAGGTCAAGCGCTCGGCAGGGCCGTCGTCGACCGACAGCGCGAAGCCATCCGCCAACCACTCAACCTGAACCTCGGCCTCCGCGATCTGGTTTGCCAAAAGATCCCCGAACGCCTGCGTACGGTTCTCGCCAGCCCCTACGTAGTTGTCGAGCACGTCTTCTTTGCTAATCATCTCAACGCCTCGGCTAGATCGCCATCCGTGAAGGGGTACGCCAGCTCAATGCGCAAACGCCCTTTGCATATGCAAAGCCCTTTCGAGAACCACATGTACTCTGCGCCACGTGCTGCCTCGGAGGCGCGACGTATGCGGCCGATGAAGTCGGACTCCAACCCCGTCGCGCTGTAGAACTCCAACACGTCCTGCTTGGCGTAGAACACGCCTCCACCGCTGTTGGCTGCGTCACTCATTCTGGGAACTCCACTTCCAGTCCAATCCTCAGTAGCAGCTGCGTCGCGATGGCGTATGCGCGCTTGGCGCCCAGGGCCATAACGGCGTCCGCGACGTGACCGTCCCCGAGCTCTGCGAACAGGCTGTTGATGTCGCGAGGCATCTTCCCGATAGGCACCTCGAGCGTCGCCCACTTGTGGCCGCAGCTGCAGCACTGCCGCCTACGGCGCTTGCCGAGATCGACGTTCTGGGTGTCGATGATCGCGGAGTCCTGGGTGTCGCACGTGGGGCAGGGCAGACCACTCATTGCGCAAGCGCCTCCTCGTCGGCCAAGCTCGACGTGATGTCGAAGAGGCGGTCCGTGTCGTTTCCTCCGTTGCTACATACAACCCTACCGGGGCACGTCAGCAGCGCAAGGGCTATTTGCCGTCGCTGCCGCTGCTGTAGCCGTCCTTGGCCCAGCCCCTCCCACGCAGCACAGGCGGCGAGGTGACCACCGGCACACGGTGCAACTTCCCCGGGCACTGGGGGCAGTCGGTCAGCGGCGCGTCCGAGATCTTGGCGGTGTGCTGGAGCCGGTGCCCGCACTTGGCACAGTCGTAGGTGTACTGCGGCATTAGGGCTCCAGTGCCTCCAGCACCTCTCGCGCCTGCACTGCCAAGGGGCTGATGGTGTCGGGGTTCTGCTCGTCCAGCCACTCACCCAGCGCTTCAAGCAGCGGCCCTGCGTCCACGGCGGGAGGCAGCTTGACCGGCACTGCAGCGTTGGCGTCCGCGAGCTTGTCAAGCACCCTCCGGGAAGCCCTGCGCAGCGCTGTAGCATGCACCCCCTTCCCCTGGTTGAAAGCCTGGGTCTCGGCGCGCATGAGGTCGGTCGCTACCTCACTGAGCACCTCGCAGCGCGTCTGGCCTGCCTGCATGGCTGCAAGCGTCTGCAGGTAGTGTAGGGTGGCGAGGTAGGTCACTCCAGCGTCTCGTACTCGACGTGCAGGCGAGGGGCGAACGCCGGATCGTCGTCCCAGGTCGCAATCGCCCGGTGCCCACGCCCCATGATGAGGAACACCAGCGGGCCGCCTGACGCCCAACCGGGCTGGCCGATCTGCTCCTGGACCACCGCACTCAAGTCACCGGTGCGCTGTGCCTCACCGGCCTCTCCTGCAACCACCCACGATGGCGGTGCCCACAGCACCTTCGCCCGCGTCTTCTTCCGGGACGTGATGTCCTTGGTCGCAGCGGTAAACGGCGCAGCACTGACGGCCTTCTCACCGCGAATCCACAGTCCAGCCGGGACGGTGTCCGCCGTGGTGAACTGAATGTACGCCTTAGTGATCTTGGCGCCGGCAGGGATGGCGACGTCGCGGAACCGCACACCCGCGCGCTGGTACAGGTTGAGGTCCGGCAACGCCAGCGAGCCCGCCAAGACCACCTTGCCACGCCGCCCCTGCTCCGCGTCGTCCTCGGATGCAGACACAACTGCCTCGAGTGCCGAGGCGTTCGGCGCGAATTGCCGGTAGCGCATCAGCCCGAAGCCCTGCTGGTTGTCGTCGTCGGTGATGAACACCTCGTGCTCGAAGGTGCCTGTTGGCGTCAGCGCAAAGCTCTCGAGGTTCCCGCTCTTCGGTGCCGTCCACTCGCGCAGTTGCACAAGGCGCCGCTGGTTACCTACGACAGTCGAAGCCAGGTCCACCTCCTCGACGTAGTTGGGGCCGAGGTTGTGCCAGACGTACAGCTTGCCGGTGCTGCGGTCGAGCTCCAGGCCACTGCTCTCGGTGCGGCCAGTGAGGTAACTACCGACGAAGTCCACGGCGCTGCTGTTGGGGTCGCAGTCGAAGACGTAGATGCCGCCGCCCCTCTGGTGCGCAACGAACATCAGCCCGCCCATGCCCTTCTTGCTCACGTACGGCTGGCCGTCAGGGCCTGTGAAGCCGCGCTTGGTCAGCCACTCGTCAGGTACGAACGCGAGACCCTCCGAGCCTCCGCCGCTCGAGGTCGGCACGTGCTGCGTGATTTGCCACTGGTGGAGCAGCTTCACGACGCCGTACACCGAGGTGTCGTACTGCCGGATGTAGCCCGCGCCCTCGACCAGCACGGTGATGCGGTCGGCGTTGTAGTCGACCTGGGTCAGCGACTCCAGGTCACCGCCCGGGGACCAGATGCCTGCCTTGCCGGCCTTCTGCTCGATGGCGAACTCGCCGCCCTCGCCGCGGGCCAGCGCGATGAACATGCCGGGACCGTTCACTGCCAGCCACAGCGTGTGCGTCACCGGGTTCCAGTGCGCCCCTGAGAGGTTGTTGGTGAAGTTGCCGTGCAGGGGCGTGAGGTTTTCGGACTCCTGCCAGGTCTCCGCGGGCCAAGGGTCTGCGGCGTGCGCCTGCAGCGCGAGGGCGAGTAGTAACGTCGTGATCTTCATTTTTGCTCCTGTCATCACTACTTCACTCCTTGAACGATCTCCCAGCCGTGCGCCTCATAGTGGGGCGTGAGCACCTCCACCACAGCTGCGCAGCGCAACGCGCTCGACACCACCAGGTGCGGCGGGAACGCCAACGTGCCCTGCTTCAGCGCTCGGTGTAGCCCCTGTCGCAGGCGCTTCTGGTCGTCGGCGAACCCCAGCTGGCTCCAGTGCTCGACAGGCTCGTCGCCCGGCGCGACCTTCCCCGCCTCAATCATCGCGAAGACAGGCGCCAGCCACGTCTCCAACCGCGTCGCGCGGGCGCGCAAGGGCACGCAGTCGAGGTAGAGCACCGGCGCCAGCAGTTTCTCCGCCACATCCTGCACCATCTCCCGAGCGGAGGGCTTCGCAGTCGTCGTTGAAGTCGAGGTTTCCTGCGGCTTTGCGGGCTCGGGAGCGCTCGACGCAGGTGCTTCTGGAGTTGTCGCAGTCATTGCGGCCACCGCGCCGCTCGGTGCGGGCTCCGGGTCCGGGGTCACGTTGTCATGGCGCTTGTCCACGGCGTCCGGCTTGGTCGGGGTTTCCCCGTTGTGAATCTGCACCAGCAGGAAGATGTCGGCGTAGAGGTCGGTCTTCAGCTCCTTCGACCCCGCGAAGTCGCTGAGGCTGTAGTACAGGTCCGTGCCAGGCAGGTGCGCGACCAGCGCCTTGCGCAGCGCCACCATCCCAGGCTTGCCCATCGTGGACTTGATGCTGTCGCCCTTGGCGATAGTGCCCGGCACCTCGATAGGGCTACGCATTGCCGCCTTGCGCCCACGCTTCTGCTCAGGAGGGTCGGTCTGCTGGTCCATCGGCGTGCCGTCGGGTGGGTTGATGGCTGCCCCGGCGCCCTGCGAGGGCTCGACAGGCGGTTCAGGCTCGGAAGTGCCTGAGGATCCGGCCGATCGGGGCTCCCCCTTGCTCCATTCGCCTTTCAGTCCGAGCACCTCTTGGCAGTAAACAGCGCCCTCAAGGGTCAGTATGTACTTGCCGTCCCCGTTCCTTCTGACCAGCCCCGCTTCCACCAACGCCTTGTCGCAGAACGCCAGCGGCCCCGTCGTCCAGATGGCCTTAAGCACCGCCTTGTGGTCGTCGCTGATGCTCGGGCCTTCGGGCTCGGAAGCCTCCTCGATCTTCTCGGCCGCGGGCTCCTCGATAGGCAGGCTTGGCTGCGCGGCCTTGGTACGCGGATCCCCAACGCCTGGGCTTGCCTGCTTGGGCTCCCCCTCACAGCCGTTGGCCAGGCAGGCTGCAACGCCCTTCTCCGAGAGGTAGTAGTGCTCACCCCTCTGCTCGAGCAGCCCGCGCTGCACTAGCGTGGGCTCCCCGTTGCCCTGGGGCCCGTACTCCCACACCAACTTCAGGATCTTGATGTCCCGGGCAGTCAGGGTGCCTTCGGCCTTCGGCGCTGCGTCCTTCTTCGTCTTCTTGCTGAAAGCGCCCACAGCGCCCTCCTTCTTGCCGAACAAGCCTAGGCTTGCCGGGTTAAGGCCGCGCTTAGCGGCCGTGTCCTTGCTGTCTTTCGCGAACAGCGGCGTCTTCTTGCCGAACAACTGCAGCCCCATGCTCATGTCGCCCAGGGCGTTGCACCTCGCCAGATGCGGGCACCCGCGGAAGTCCCCACAGGCGCTCAGGTTGGGCTCCGCTGCCTTGGCGCTGTCCTCGAGACTCAACGCCACCATCTCGTCGATCGTCACGCCAAGCGCGTCGAGCCCACGGCTAAGGTCGTCGGCGGTGAGGTCGACGCTGGTAACCGCTGACCTGGGCGCCCCGCGCGTGCGGTAGTAGACGTGCCGGAAGGTCACGGGGCTGTAGTTGGGGAAGGCGACCGTTGTGGCTGGTTCGTCGAGGTAGGTCCGGTCAGGCTCTTGCGACCACAGCGCCGTCGCGCAGCTGCCGTAGATGATCGCCTGCGGGTCGTGGCGGAGCTCCTCGGGGCTGCGCTGGTACCGGAAGTCGGAAGTCGTCTTGTGGTCGTCTACTTCTAGGGGGCCTACCAGAAGGTCCACGAAGCCGTAGACCGGCTTTGCGAAGCACGTCAGGTATAGCGCGCGCTCAATCTGCCGCTTCGGGATAGGCGGGCGCGGGATGTTCTCAAGTCCCGGCAGTGCCACCCTCCAGCCCTCGGGGTAGGTGGGATCGAAGAGGTGCGTTGGGACATTGCCGGTCTCTAGGTAGTGCTCTAGCAGGGAGTGGATGTGCTTGCCGAGCTCAGCGGCGCGGCTCGAGGGGCTGCGGAACCCACGTATCTTCTCCCAGTACCACTTGCGCTCGCAGCGCCGTTTGGTCTTCACCTGGCTGGCGGAGACGTGGAGCAGGAGCAGGGGCTCAGTCACTGCGTCTACCACCCGTTGCGTCCATTCGGTTGCTCCTGGTTGCCGTTGCTGGTTCCAACCCTATCGGGGCAGGCGCGCGACGCAAGGGTTCTTTGGAATTATTTATTCGGTGTCGGGCTGTGTGGAATTGTTTATTTGGGTTATTCGGTGATGCGGTAGGTACGGCCCGGTACAGGCGGGTCGGGGTTGTCGGTGCAGCGCTGGTGTGGCTGGATCCATTTCTGCCTGCGCAGGCGCCTGCCGAACCCGTACGGCTGGTTACGCCAGTGGCCACGTACCCAGTGGCTGCGGCGGGTGTCCGGGGGCTCCCCGTTGCCGGTGCTGGAGGGGCTGGTGTAGCCCGTGCCCAGGTAGACAATGGTCGCGCCGCTGGCCTTATCCGCCTGGCGTTGCAGTTTGCGCTTCTTCTTGGGTCCGGCTTTGTTGGCCTTGGCCTGCAGCGCTTTTTTGCGTTGGGGACGCGACGTGTCGGTGGAGGACGGCCCCAGCGCCTCAAGGTAGGCGCAGAGGTTTTTGATGAAGGAGGCGATTTCCGGAGCCGCTTGGACAGGCACACCACCTACCGCAATCCCTACAACAGCCAGTGCCGATCCCTCCGGGATTTTTCCCAGGATGAGCCTGTGGACGGCAGGGAATTCGAGGTACATCTTGGCCGCCTCGCGCTGGCTAGAACTCGTCACTACGTAGACGCCCTCTAGCGGCTGCCCCGCGAAAACCACAGGGGACTCAAAGGCTATGTAGAACGCAGGGTATGGTAGTGCCCACCCCTCAGGCGGCTCGGTCTTTTGGAGCGCCTCTGCCAACCCAGCGCTGGGGCATATAACCTGCTCTCCCCACACCGCGTAGCAGTACATATCCAAAAGCAGAAGCGCCTCGTCCGCCGCTTCCTCGTAACTGCGGTCCACGTAGAGAAGCCTCTGCACCTTGTCGTAAAGCCGACTCCTAGATTCCTCGCACGGGTGGATTCGGATAGGTCTGGGGGCATCGTGTCGAGTACTCAACAACTACTCCGAACGGTATTGACAGCGGTTATTCTCGGGATATACCGTACGTCGAGCGTTTGCTGGAGTTCAAGATGAAAGATTTGACGCCCTACAGCTTCAAGATCCCCGAGGAGTTGCTGGAGTATTTGCGGTCGCGCGCGTCGCGTGACCACACCACCGTTTCACAGATTCTGCGGGGGTTGGTCGTGGCAGATCGCCGTCGTGAGTCTTTGGGCAATGATCAGCGGCTCGCGGGGTAGGGCAACGTGTCAGGAATGTTGGAAGCCGCCTTGGGTTACGCCAGGGCGGGATGGGCGATATTTCCCTGCCAGGAGGGTTCAAATGTTCCAAGCACCAGGCACGGGTTCAAGGATGCCACGTGCGACGAAGACCAGATCCGTGAGTGGTGGGGCGAGTGGCCACAGGCCAACATCGGAATGCCGGGGCAGAACGGCTTCTTCATAGTCGACATCGACGGCGCCGAAGCCTTGGCTGCGATGCAGGCGTTGGTGGACTTCCCCGACACGTTGGTCTTCCAGACCCCTCGGGGTGATGGCTACCACATCGTGCTGCGAGGTGAGGTCTACAGCAACTACAACCAAAGGCTGCCGCCGAACGTCGACATTCGGGGCATCAACTCTGGCTACATCGTCGTAACGCCCTCAATACGGACCGACAAGGGCTACGGGGGTCGCGGATATCTCCGGCTCTCGGGCTCTTGGGATTCAATCGCCGACGCGCCTTCGGATCTGCTGGAGCTACTCGAGCGCCCAGAACGTCCTGAGGGATCGTGTGGTACCAACTTCTGGTGGTTGCCCACGCATGTCCGCGCATATGAGGCGGGGCAGTGGTTGTCTGGGATCCCGGCAGACGAGACCAACCGCAACACCCAGACCTCCCGCATCGGGTTCATGCTCTGGGATTGGTACTACCTGGACTCCGATAGCCTCTGGGATTTGCTCTGGGCCTGGAACGCCACGCGAGACAACCCCCTAGGGGCCGAGGAGATGGAGCGCATCATCGGCAGCATCATGCGCTCCGGAGACCAGACAGGCGACCACCTCATCGGCCTCTGGTACCGATGGATCACACGTAAACGACCCATCCACCCCCTCATGGTCGAGGACGACTCCGAAGTCGTAGCAGCCGCTGTCGAAGATAAATGGCTCGAGGAAAAAGCCTACGAAACCATGTCCGCAGGCGACTGCTCCAAGAACGACATCGAGGAGTTCAGACAAGCCATACTCGCAGCTAAAGGCGCCGCCGCTGCATGCGCAATGGCCGAGCGCGGCGAGTTCGTGCCCGCACTGTCAAAGGTCGACGACGCCGAGCTCGCAAACCAACTAGCCCAGGCGTGGCAGGGCGACGACGACGAGCCCGTCTGCGTCGAGTGGAGCTTGCTACACACCTACCGCGGTGGCCTGTGGCGCCCCGTACGCGACTCGCAGCTGTCCACCACCCTGCAGTCTTGGTCCGACAACAACCTCTGGTACCAGCCCCCTGACCGCAAGGGCATGCAGATGTTCCGGCTGGGAGGCCGTACCGTCAAAAGCGTCACCGGCCTCGTGAAGGACCGCTGCGAACAATGGGGGCGCCAAGCCGGATGGCTCGAGGCCGGTCGAGGCCTGGCCTTCGCCGATTGCTTCCTGACCGTCGAAGGCCAGGAGATGGTTGTTCGAGACGTCTGCGCCGACAACAAAGCCACCTTCGGGTACGACTTCGCTCTAGATCTTGACGCCTCATGCCCGCGCTTCGAGCGCTACTTGGAGACCATCTGGGACGGTAAGCCCGACAGGGCCGCACGCGTCGCACTCCTCCAGGAGTTCACCGGGGCTGCTCTGCTAGGCGTTGCCCCGTTGTTTCAACGCGCCCTCATCCTCCACGGCGGTAAAGGCACCGGGAAGTCCACCTTTCTCGACGTCATATCCGCCCTGTTCAAGCCCGAAGGCCTCGACGCCGTCGCAGCTGTAGAACCCCAGAACTTCGACGACCCCAACCAAATTGGCCGGCTGGTAGGCGTTAGGTTGAATGCCGTCTACGAGGTCTCGGACAAGCCCATCCTGGGCATCGACGCCCTCAAGCAGGTCGTCGATGGCTCGAGGATGTCCGTCAACACCAAGTACAAGGCCGTCTACGACGTAATCCCCCAAGCAGCCCACATCTTCGCCACCAACGACCTCCCGCAAGCACCAGGCGCCCACCCCTCCCTGTGGGACCGCTTTATCGTCCTCTCTATGGATCGCCACTTCCGCCACACCCCAGACCAGATTCTAGGGCTCGGTACGCAGATCGTTACCGACGAGATGCAAGGCGTCACCGCATGGGCCGTTCGAGGACTGAAACGACTCCTCAAAAACCAAGCCTACACCCTCCCCGCCAGCTCCATCGCCAAGATGGCCGAATGGCAAAGAACCTCCTGCTCAGTAGGCCTTTTCTACAACGAAATGTGCCGGGATGCAGAGCCCAAGAACGGTACTCCACTCCGGGTTCTCTTCACGACATACCAGGTCTGGGCCATCAAGAGTGGCTACAAGCCTGTCTCGATGACGCAGTTCGGTCGAAGGTCCGAACACCTCGGATATGAAAAGGAAAAACTCCCTAGTGGGGTGCGCGTTCGACCCGTTGCGCTACTGAAAAAAGGCGCTTTCGAGGCAAGGTAGCCCGGAGGGGGTATAAAGCTCCCAAAACTATAATGAATAAATAATTTGGCTGTCGGAATAAACAATCCAAGACGGGGATTGTTTATTATTTGTGTGTGGACCCCCCACCTTTGGGTACCTACACCGACAAATCCAGGCTGGGTTTGGCTGGGTTCAGGCTGGGTTTAGACCCCCAACCCAGCCTGACTTTAACCGCACAACCACGCGGTGTAGCGCGAACTCAGGCTGGGTTGGCTGGGTTTCTCTTTAAAAACTCTAACGAGCGAGGCCAGAGGGTAGAATAATTGTTTATTCGGCTTAATTGTTTATTATTTAGGGGTTTGGGACGTCTCTCTCTGTGAGAAGTTTGCGACCAACCCAGCCAACCCAGCCTGAGAACTGGGAAACCCGCGCCGTTGCTGGGCTAAACTCAGGCCGGGTTGGCCTTCAAACCCAGCCTGAACCCAGCCTAACCCAGCCTGGACACCCCCGGGGGGTATTTTGGACCTAGTTGGTGTAGGATTCGGCCATGCAGAGTGAGACCAGTGAGCAGACGGTGGTTGTGCGCGAGCTCAAGCGTGCCCGTATCTGGTTTTTCGCGGTGCCCAATGGTGCTCGACGTTCCCGCAGTGAGCAGGTGACGGCCAGGCGGGAGGGGATACAGGCGGGAGTGCTGGACCTGATCCTGCCCCACCCCTGCGCAGGGTGGCCAGGGGCGGTGGTCGAGATGAAGGTGGTGCGGGGTGGTCGGCTTAGCGCTGATCAGCGCAAGTGGCTCGAGCACTACGACAGCATCGGCTGGTTGACCATCGTCGGCCAAGGCGCGGTCGATGCTTTGCAGCAGCTTTCGGACGCGGGGTACCCGGTGAGGGTTCCGAGTACAGGTTCCAGCGCCCTGGATGCCCCTAGGAGCCTTTGGAGGGGGTCTGCGACTCCCGGTGTAGCCCCCTCCCCCCTTGAACGGGCCTTGTAGGGGCATCCACGGGCTTCGGGTAGGATCGACTTCCAGATCTTCTTGGTGCTGGTCTGGAGTGCGCGGCGTGAAGACCGCCCTGAAGCCCAATGTTTACGCCGTGGTAGGCTGGTCGAGAGCTGAAATGAGGATCTCCATGCCCGACATCGACGACTTCGAGATTGAGGTGGCGCAGCGCAAGCGGGCCGCGCTGTTGGCCAACATCACGATCCCGAAGCACCACAGCGAGCCTGGCTGGGTGTTGGTGGTCGAGACGTTGATGAGCAGGGGGGTGACGACAGCTGCGCACCTGGCGGACGTGCTCGATCAGCCGTATGCGCGGTGCCAGGCGTGGTGTGAGGATGTCCGGCAGCGGTGGCGCGACAGCGTGCCATCGGAGATTGCGGACGAACGGCGTGAGGAGCTCTACCAGCGGGTGATGGCGGTTGCGGATATGTCGGTGCTGGCTGCGCAGGGGATGCGGGATGACGCTGGTGCGAAACCTAAGTATTTGAAGACGGCTTTAGCTGCGTACGACAAGGCCGGTGACCTGGCAGGCGTCAAGAAAGTGGAGGTGAAGGTGGAGGGCCAAGTGGATCTGGTGGTTAGGAAGCCGCGGGAGGTTTTGGGGGAATTCGGGGTGGAGCGGCTTCGGGACCTGGGGGCGCGTGCGGCACGGGGATTGAAGGCGAAGGAGATGGCTGAGATTGAGGAAGCTGAGGTGGTCGAGGAAGGGGTCGATGTGGTTGAGGAAGTGTTGAAGGTAGTGAGATAGAGGTAGGACGGGGAAGGTGGCGGATCGGAGGGCTTGGCGTGCTTTGGATGGGATGGGCTTGAGATTGATCTTGGAGTATTGCGCGACGCGAAAATTCGGGTAGGAATGGGTATTGGATCTTCTCGAGCAGGTGGCCTGGTTGGGGCGTTTGATCTTCTGCGCGACGCTAAAATTCGGGTAGGAATGAGGTTCAGATCTTCTCGGCTTTGGGGTGGTGGACGCGAGCTAGACTTTGCTCGAGCAGGTGGCCTGGTTGGGGCAGGGGCGTACAGTATAGGTGTATTTTTATGGTCTGGGTGTACTTCTAGCAGCTGGCGTTTTTGGGTTGCGGGAGGGCGCGCCGCCGATAGGGTTGAAAACAGCAACGGAGGAAAACATGCGGATTGAATCTTGGAATTGGGCCGGTTGGGCGATCGAGTTTCACGCGGAAGGCGAGGACATTCCTATCCGGGGGAACGCGGGCGACGATGCCGAATGTGAGGCGTGGTTGATCGAGCGGCTCGAGTCCGGGGACGGCGCCGCGTGGTTTTGTGCGAGGGTCACGGCCCGGTGCGGGGACTTTCACGGCGTGGACTACCGCGGCGGTTGTTCGTACGAAAGTTACGAGCAATTTCCCACGGCGGATGGTTACTTCGTCGATATGGTGCGCGCGGCTATGCTCGACGCGCTCGACGCGGCCGAAAGCGAGGCGCGCAAGGGCGACGATGCGCGGGTGTTTCTGGCCAACTTCCCTCGAGAGTTGTCGGGGGATTTCGCGGCGAAAAACGCCTAGACAGCGCCGATCGCGCCGGTAGGGTTGAATGTGTGGCCGGGAGGGAACCCGGCCCTAAACAAAAGGATAGGATCGAATGAGCGCCAAGGTCGTTTTCGAGAACGCAGGAACCGACGAGGGCCGCACCGAGTGGTGGGTCGTCCTCGGCGGGCTTTGCATCGGCTCTATGGACCGCGAGCGTCCGTCCCGCCCCGCCTCAGGCGCCCGACGCGGGATGGTCCAGGACCGCGATGCGCCCTACCAGTGGCAAGCGTCGATCGAGGTCGACGGCGTCGAAACCACCGTCAGCATCCCGGAAGGCGCGAGCGTCGCCGTCGCACGAGCGCTCGTGCGCGCCCTCGTCCGCTAGGGCCCGCAAGGGCGACGATGCGCGGGTGTTTCTGGCCAACTTCCCTCGAGAGTTGTCGGGGGATTTTGCGGCGAAAAACGCCTAGACAGCGCCGATCGCGCCGCTAGGGTTGAATGTGTGGCCGGGAGGGAAACCGGCCCAAAACAAAGGGGTGTGAAATGGATGTATATCCTCCGGAATTTGACGGGCCCGATTATTGCGAAATGTGCGGGGAGGACCTGCGCGGCCGATCTTCGGCGTGTAAATGTCCAGAGTGTCCGGAATGTGGGGCTGTAGGGGATCCGGATTGTCAAGGGACTCACATGCCCTTTGCGCATAATTCGATGGCAGATGAGGACTTTGACAATCCGGGCTAGACAGCGCCGATCGCGCCGGTATTGTTAAGTGTGTGGTCGGGAGGGAAACCGGCCAAAAACAAAGGGGTTCAAGAATGGCACGGCCAAACGGCGTCACGCTCTATCGTGGCCCTTCGATGTTCGACGGGTCCCCGATCCGGGTACAGCTTCACGGTACTAACGCACCGTCGCGGAACCCTAAGACGGGCCCGGGTCAACAGCTGGCGTTCCTTCCGGATCGCGTGGACGCGGTCAAGGCGCTAAAGGACGGCGGAGATCGCGCCGTATGCGGCGATTGCGTGTACCGCGGTACAGAGGGCCGGCGCCGTCTATGTTACGTGAATCCCATGTATGTTAACACGATGGGGAAATCCCATTATCCGGACGCCGTGCCGGGAGACACCCTCACGTATGGACTGCTACGCCTGGGGAGCTATGGGTCACCGGCTAGCGCGCCCTACAAGGTGTCCGCGGCTACGGTTGCGGCGCACCCTGGGAAGCATACGGGGTACTTCCAGGAATGGCGGGATCCGAGGTTTAAGGCGTTTGGCGAGTTGTGCATGGCGAGCGTGTCGACGCCAGGACAGGCGCGAGACGCCTGGGATCGTGGTTTCCGCACCTTCCGGGTTATGGGGCCTGATGGTGAGGTGCAGAAGGGCGAGATCGTTTGCCCGAATGTCACGGATCGCAAAACGTGTCTCGAGTGCGGATTGTGCAACGGAAACACGGGCGGCGGTAAGAGTATCGCGGTACCCGTGCACGGGCCCGGTAAGCCGGCCGCGGCGTTCAACCTACTGCAACAATACGTAGAAAGCCGGAGGTAGCGCCGTGATCGAGATACTCGCCCTTAGTGTGTTCTATACCCTCGATCCCGGGGCGTGCGTTCTGTCTATCGTCGCAGGCGTGATTATGTTCGCCGCGGGAACGGCCGGACGATGACCGGGATCTACCAGGCACGGTCGTTCCCGCGGCGAAACGAAAATTCGGGTGGGAATTGATCTCAGATCTTACGACTCGACTACCCCGGGCCGGGGCCTAGCTGCTACCTTTTGAGATTGGCAGCCAGGCCCCGGCCGCAAAGGGTAGCTTGCGGCCGGGGCCTGGCTACCATGGTAGCGGCGTTACTGGCTTTTTGCCCCACCTGATCCATTTTGGATCAGGTGATCCATTTTGGATCACCTTGATCCCAAGTGGTACGCTTCCAGCGTACCCGCCGGGGACATTATGACAAGTACGCGGGTGCTAGATCGGCGCTAGGCCAGTAACCACGCGGCTTGGGAGGAAAGATAGACCTCCGCATTATGTCAAGTACGGGCGCGACGCGAAATAAATTAGACAGCGGCGACCGCGCCGGTATTGTTGAGTGTGTCGGTGAGGGAAAGCCGGCGCCAAACAAAGGGGTTCTCAAGTGGATATCAACTGTGCCGTGTGTCGCGAGCCGTGGGATAGTTACGGGGTCAACCACGGGGATATGATGCCGTGGGAGTCGGCGCTATTCATGCAAGGCGCGGGTTGCCCGTCATGCGAGGGCGAAGGGGACGATCCGGAAACACTCGAGGCGCACGTGCGCCAGCGCGTGATCAACGTGCCCTTTGACGATGACGTCACGGGCGGGACCGAGCTATTCGACGCGCCGCGGCCGAAGTGGGAACGCCCGGAACCGAAGGTGATCGAGGGCTGTACTTGTGAGGGGTGCGGCGTGTCTGTCGCGATCGACCCCGACGACAATCTTCCGATCTGGCACGGCGGGGAACGGGTGCACTACAGCGGCGCCGGTACTTCCGCGCACGCGTACGGTCAAAGCTACTACACCGATCGCAATGCAGAGGACGCGGAAGACCACTCCAACCTCGCGGAGTGGTTCAAGATCGCGGGTGAACCCTACTGCCCGGGTTGCGCGGAATTGTGCGACGAATGCGGGGAGGTTGTGATCTACAGCCGCGGCGAATTGCAGGACGACGCGTACAGCGAGGGTGCGGCTTTCTCACGCCCCGGGCGGGGTTATTATTCGAGCGCTAGCGTATGCGGCGGTTGTATCGATGCGTGCGAGCGCCAAGAGGAGGAGGATACGCGCGACGCGGTGATTTACGACGCGATCCGAAACCTCCCTGATGATCTGCGGGAAGCGGTTGAGGATATGGACGATGGCGACGCGTTGGCGGCGCACGTAATGGCAGATCTGGAGTGTTACGGCAACGCGCGCTGGGAGCACACAAGCGAAGGCGCGTGGCTTCGATTCGACGCGGTCGACTTCGCGCGGAAGGTCTCCGAGGCCCTCGACGGGACGCCGCCAGCTGATCTTTAAATAAGGGGTGCTGCTCTCTCTAACTGTCAAAACTTTAGCCCGCCGCCCCGCCCTTTCGACTTTTTTCGGAAAGAAAAAGCCGGAACAAAAGACAAGGAGACCCCCGCAGATAAACAAACCCCGGGCTTTTCCAACCCGGGCCGGTGGCCAGTCCTCGACCCGTTACCCTTTGCGGGCGGGGCCTGGCTGCCAATCTAAAAGCAAAAATTCGGGTAGGATCTAGGTTCAGATCTTGAGCGACTTAACCGCCAGGCCAGCGCGTCTACTCGAGGTGAGAATCCGGAAAAAATCCGGATTTTTTCCGGATTTTTAGGTCGTCAATCGTCGCAAACCCGCGTACCTATTGGGTTTGCGGGCTTTTGGGCCTTTCTGGTTCCGGCCCTCCCCGGCCCTCCCCGGCCCTCCCCGGCCCTCCCCGGCCCTCCCCGGCCCTCCCCGGCCCTCCCCGGCCCTCCCCGACACGATCGCAGCGCTAACAGCTGGCCACGTGCCCAACTGTTAACGCTCTTTCAACCCTATCGGCGCGATCGCCCGTCTCAAACGCACGGGAAAAAACGAATGGTTCCGGGCACTTACAACTTTATTTCACTAATTGTAAAAAACCCTTTTTGTTTTTTCTTTTATTGTATATAACCAAGTTCGGTGTCTGGTTAATTAATAGGTAGGAAGGGGAAAGCATGAAAGCTTCGGAGATTTACGAAGCGCTTTGTCGCGTGCTAGAAGCACTCAACCGCGCGGATTCTGAGGGTAGTCACCTGCCATCAGAATGGGCGTCGAGGGCCTCGGTTTTCGGCGACGTCGCGCGCGCCGTCGAAACGATGCGCCCCGGGGCTGTTTCTCTTTGGGCAGACTGCGGGGAATGGCCAGCCTTTCCGATCGCCAAAGGGGTCTCCTGATGTTCGCGCTTATCGCTTTCGCCTTCGCGCTTATCGCAGTCGCCTGTCATAACCCGATCGTGTGGGACGAATCCCCGAATGTCACATCTTGGGAAGCTGCGGAATGGCTGGACGTGGCCACGTGGAACGTTGGTACCGTGCGTTCGACGGTTCTGGTTCTGGATGTCGAGGGAACGCAGCGGGCGCAGTTGGTTCAGAGTATCGCTGCGTTGCGTACGGCTGTGCTGAAGAGTGACCCGCTTGTCGCGCGTCTGTCGTCGCAGTCCGGGCAACGCAACCGTATCGTGATGCGGGCCCGGACCCTAAACAACGCTCGTTACGCGGAAGGTGTAGCGTGATCCGCATTCCGGACAACGGCCGCATGGTGCTGCTCTTCAACGCCATCATGCGACGCAACGGCGAGTGCACGATCGATATGCTCACCCGTTGGCTCAAGCCGTACGGCATCGACCGCGACAGCGTGGAGGGTGCGGTTCTGTCGACCTTGCCGATCGGCGACTTCAGCGCTGACGATGTCTGGCGCGCGATCGATCGCTTCGAAACGTGCGTCGGCGCGCGGTTCGATAGCTAGCAACTACGCGACCGCGGGAAACGGTCGCACACTGAAAGGGTAGGACAATGCTAAGTGACCTAGCACACATCGTACAGGCAAGGCGTGAGAAGCGCGCCATACTCCAACGGGCCGCGCGCACGGCGTGGCGCGCGTACCATAACGCCACGCTAGCGGGCGCTAGTCGCTTTACGCTGTTCAAGCTCGCCCGCGCGTACGATACGGCGGAGCACACCTTGGAAGCCTTCAACCATCCCGCGGGATACGTCGACGTATTCGCCACTGATGATCAGGGAGAATGGACCCATGCCTAGTATCGCAATCGGAACGGACGGAACGTGGCTCAACCGCGAAATCACGGCAGAGGTAGCGGGCGGTAGTTGGCTCACCATGTCCGAACGTGGCGGGCACGTGTTCAGCTTTGGCGCGTACGGTTCGACGCGCGTGATCGTGGTTGGGCACAACGGTGTGTGCGATGCGCTGGAGGTCGCGGCCGATACGCTCGCAGACATTGCCCCCGGCGTTTTCGAGGCGCCGGGGTACGAGCCTACGGACTGTCACTATCGCACCGCCGGCCCGTACTGTGACGGAGTGCACAACGGCTGCGACGTCTGCACCGAAGCCTGTGAGAATGCAGAGGTGGACATGACGTACACCGAAGCTGGTTGGATTATCTCGCATGAGTGGTTCGTACGTGACGCGACGGAGGAGGAAATCGCCGCTGCGATCGTAGCGTCTCTCAGCGCTGAGGACTGCGCCGCGCAGATTGGATCGTGATTAGATGAGCCACACCATCCAAACCCGATACGGGCCCATGCGTGTTGATTACACGGTGGCCGAAGTGCAGGGGATGTCTCTCGAGGCATGTTTGTCTGTCCTCGACTTTAACGACCCCAACGGTGTCTATACCCAAGAGGAGCACATTGTTACGTGGGGTGTGCCTTGGACCCTGATAGATGCGCGTCTACAGGTCCTGATCGAACTACAGAGTGGCGATAACGGCAACGAGATCGAATGGCATGAAACCGAACGTGTCGATGCACTACGCGCACAGTTGAGGTAGCGGGAAGTGGCGTGGGATCCCGGACTAGGAAGGCCTGGGATCCTAGAGTCAAGGGGAGTCCCTTGGGGAATAGCAGCGCCTGGCGCTCGAGCCCCTGCGCTGGGAAAGACAGCGACTCTAACAATGAAAACGAGAAAGTATCATTCCTAGAGTGTGGAAAGAGAGCAGCAGGATCTGGTAAATCGACAAAACGCTAACTCCTATCGGCGGGGCATATTTAAGGCTCTTTCACTACCTCCCGACTAATTAAAGGAAGAAGGCGTTTCCTTTAGTTAGCGCTGGGCTATCTCGGATCGATTCCCGATTTGCGCCACTAGCACCCCTCTCCAAAAAATTTTTTGTAGAGAAAATGCGCTAAACTGCCCGGTATGGATGGACTTCCGGCAGACAGGCGCCTCGAATACGAGATGCGCAGGACAGGCGTGGCGGCTGATGACCAGGCGTTGCTCGATGAGATGTTGGCAAGCGCAGCGGCTGAGGTCGAGCAGGCTTCCGAGGATGCAGCGCTCGCGGAGATCCTGGGGGCAGCCCAAGGCCGTAGG
>Ga0080013_1000448_pt1 | contig 58365 bp, 83 predicted proteins | sample ETNvirenome_6_85_FD_69236 | JGI IMG/M metagenome (GOLD analysis project Ga0080013, IMG submission 69236) | Marine viral communities from the Pacific Ocean - ETNP_6_85 (SPADES assembly) (version 2) | ecosystem: Environmental > Aquatic > Marine > Oceanic | place: Pacific Ocean | collected 2013-06-19 | reverse complement strand
TCAATAAACTCAGCAAGGTTGGAATCAAACTGATCTTCCATTTCAAGCATATCTGCCAGCGGATCAAAATCTATTAGTACTCCGCCATCGTCTAATTCTGTGACAAGAGAATCGCCAAGAGAGTCTTCTTCCTCGGCAATGAGCAATCCTTCTGGTCCCATCTCAAAGTCATCTTGACTGAGCAGGCCGTTCAAGGGCTTATCTATAGCCATGCATCATCTCTTTCCGCACATGCTTGTTTCGTGAACGCTGTAGACACAATGAGGGCAAAATCACAATAAGTCAATAATAGTCAGCTTTTCGCATTTGCAAAAGTTCATCCATTGGAAAGTCCGATTCCATCTGAATAAAGCCACCTTGCCTGAATCTCATTAACGCCTGAGTAGACGAGTCAACCAAATCGTCGTGGTCGCCGAACGGAAAAGAAGCAAACTGTTCCATGACTTCATCTGCCCATCGTGTCCGGGGCGCATAGACATGCCCGCTAAAAAACAAATCTGATACGGCATTAACTCGGGCAACTTTATCTCGGCCTCGTCCTGGTGAGTACTCTGATACAGGTATGCCGATTCTTCTGAGCTCAAAAATTAAAGGTGTTCCTGCAGCCTTGGCTTCTACGATAAACGCATCAGGTTCATACTCCTGATACATCTCGTAGGCACGTTTCTTTAGATCAGGAAACTCTAACCGTTCTTGTAGCGCATCAAGCAAGATAATTCGTGCTTCACCATCTTCAGTGTAAAACACGCCCCATGTAGTACATGCGCTGTAGTCTGCGGTTTCTTTTGCCAGAAATGCCGTGTCCCATGATTGAATAATAAAATCACACGCTGGTGGATCTCTGTGGGTCCACTCTTTCCACCACTCACGTTTGATAATTGCCGATTCTTCTGACGTTGGATTCTGCTGATACTGGGCACTCCACTTGCTAACAGGAAGTTCTGCCTTGAGCGACTCCAGCTGTTCAATCGGCCAGAATCCAGGCCATAAGGGTTTGCCACTCGGAAGAATTGCAGGAAGCTCGATAACTTCCCATTCATCACTTCCGCCTCGTTCGATAGAGGCTTTGATGATATTGCCCGTCAAATCCTTTTTAGACCATCGGGTCATCACCAAGCAAATCGCACCACCAGGCTGTAATCTCTGACGAGGACCAGATGTATACCACTCGTAGGTCTTGTTGTAGACCGCAGGATCGTTGAGTGCGGCTTCCTGTTCTGAGTGCGGGTCATCAACAATCAAGATGTCGGCACCCTTACCTGTTACGGCACCGCCAACACCGATAGCGAAGTAATCACCCCCTTTATTGGTATTCCAACGCCCAGCGGCCTTGGAGTCTGTGCTTAACGCAACATCAGGAAAAATAGCTTCATAGTCTTTTGAGCCAACCAAGTTACGAACCTTACGGCCAAAGCCTACGGCAAGCTCTGCTGTATGTGCCGTCTGAATAACTTTCTTGTCAGGGAACCTGCCCAAGTACCATGCAGGAAACAGATGAGACGCAAACTCTGACTTGGTATGACGGGGAGGCATGTTAATGATTAAACGCTTGAGCTCACCGCTTGCAATCCGATTAAAGGCATCCGCCATTACGCGATGATGGTTACCTTCAATGAATGCAGGCCACACTTGTTTTACAAAGTCTAGGAAGTCTTCATGTGCGGCAACACGACCCTTGGCAGAAGCAAGCTCGTTAATAAGCGCAAGAATCTCGACCTGCTCTTCAGTGGGCAGGGTGTCAAGCTTGCTTGTAATTGTGGCAATATCCATTTCCAAAAATTACGAAAATTTTGTTGCCAGAAAAAGAGGGGGGCCTTTTTCCTAGAATCAATGGGACCGGGGTACCCCCCTATCAAGATCTGGAGATTAGATCTTTTTCACCCCCTTTCTATAATACTAGATAGAACTAGACTAGTCTAGTACTATACTAAAACTATAGCTAACTAAGACTAGATAGAATCTAGATGTACCATCCAAATCTAAACGACACACCAGAAAATGTGATGCCTAAGTTTAAAATAACTCAGGAAGAAGAGCGTGTTATTCGTAAAGCAATTACGTCTTACAGCATCCATAGGCTTAAAAACCGTGTCGTTAGATCATCAGGGGCTAAATACCTGGATGGCGACGAAAGTGCTGTAAGTCGATACCTAGAGCTCTATCCCGAATACTTTGAAGCCCATGGTAAAAACAAACTCCGGGTCAAAGGCAAATCCCCGTCAGATATTCTAGATGACTACTTTATTAGCAAAGGTGAGCCTACTGACTGTAAGCGTTGGTACAACTTAGCTAGATGCGTTATTGCGATAGGGGAATACGAAGCAAGTTTGTTAGAAGTACCATAGGACGTGCAAAACCGTTTTGTATATTATTGGTCGCGGACGGCTTTCCCTGGCGGGGGGGCGGGGTGCGGGGGGTCGGCCTTTTGAGAATGATTCTCATTTACATCTAATGGGTCTCAATTGTCTATGTATAAAGGATGTATAATATGCATCCTCTATGCATCTTGACCTTGGATTTTCCTACCCTAGGCCGCCACAGCATACCCCGAGAAACCCTATATATACTAGGCTTTTTGGCCATGTGTTGACATACTGACGGTATTTACCCATATATAGGGCGGTCAATATGCACTAGTATGCATATTTAGCGTTGAGCAAGATACTCCTCATATGGGGACTGCGAACCTTGGCCAAGGTTAGCGGCGGGGCCTCGGCTCTGGTCTAGAAAGGCTCAACGTGGGATGCTCTGGGGTTCCTTAAACATCACGGCGGTTGAGGCCGCTACTTATGGAACCATGCACCAAGTTTAAACAGAGTATTGACACCTCTAAAGAGGCCTCGGAACTGGTCGAATCTATCCCCGCGCTGGCTACTGCCGACGTGGTTTTAGCTGAAGCCCAGACAAACCGGAAAGAGGCCAATGCCGCGTTCTCTGTGGCGTTGTTTAACTACTTCCGGCGCGTGTTCGTTGGGGGCTTAAACGCTTCCAAGGGTACACAATCGGGGCCCTCTATTGGTAACACCGGCCTAGCATATCGGGACGAGATCGCGAGCAACGCGGAACGTCTGCAGAATGTGGTTGAGCGGGCTTATGATTGGGTAGACTCCCAGATTCAGGGGGAGCAATACCCAACCGAGGCGCATTTAAAAGCGGCTCGGGAACGGCTTTCTCGTACCTTCCAAGCTTGGCAGGGTGCCGCGTGGATTGTCCACCATTGCAGTCAGGATGGGAACGCCACAACCGAAAGGGATGACCTAGTCTCTCTGATTCGGGGCACCCTACCGGACACCACAGCAACGTGGGAGTCTCTGCAGGATTGGATCAAGGCGACCATCGACCATATGGCCATTCAGGGCGGCATTTACGGAACGTGCCACCACAGCCGGACGGTTGACGGTGTTACCGAGATAGTGTCACAGCAACGAGCCCGTGAGGGCGCCGAGGCTGTGGCCATTAAAGAGGCAGAGTTAAAAGCGGCCATAGAAGAGGCCGCCGCTAACGTAAAGGGAGTAAGGGACGCATACCGAGCCGACATATGCTCGGCGGTAATGCGTAAGGCTGGGAGCCGCTCACGTCACCTAGACGAGAAGTTTAAGGGGCTTTCAGTACCGGAAAAGCAGGAGCTTTTGAAGGTTAGGTTGCCCGTAGTATCTCCAGAGACCACACGGGTCTCGTAATTACTCCCCAGAGCATCCCAACGCGGGGCCTAGGTGTCAAAGCCTAGGCCCCGATTTTTTACGCCTTTTTTTTTGTGTGTTTTTTTGTGGCCAACCTTGGCCAAGGTTAGAAAGCAATCAGTCAGTCAGTCAATCAGTCAGTCAGTGCGGGCGTTTCGCTCAAAATCTGCGCCCGCCTGGCCCCTAGTGCTACCTCTTTATAAGGGTGCTATCATGGCAGATAATCCTCAGCCTCATATCTGGAATCGTACCACTGTCGCAGTAAGCGGGGTGCGAACTTCTGAGGTCAAGATTCCCAAGTGTACGCTCTGCGGTTCTGATGCATTCGATGCCCAACTAATGCGCTGTGAGTTTGACGCTAAGATTCGGGTACGTGACCACACCGACTCAATCAGTAACGACATAGCTTTAAATGCCGAACTGTGTGAGGAGTGCCGGGACCAGTACACGCCGGGCGACGTTGTCCTAAAGCTGCTCGACGTTCGTATCTCGATTGATGGAAAGAGCATGGGAATTTTACCGGAAGGCGGTGACTACTAATGTCAGGACGAATGCACTGCGATATCTGCGAAGTGTCGTGTGATGAGCGGGGAGATATTCAGATAGTCGCTGGGTCTTTCTTCGTATGTGGCGCATGCCTGGCCTACTACAACGAAGCCGAGATCAACGAAAGGCTCGGCATACCTGCAGGGCGTACGCCTACCAAAGCATACCGCCGCCACTCTGCTGCTATCAATCCATGGAGTGACGTTTAACAGTCGGACTTGTGCGCTTGTTAATATCTTTATATAGTCAGTAGTCAACAGTTTGTTTCCTTTAGATGGAGTGTCGTCGTGCCTAGCAGAAAGAGCATTAGACTAGCCGCCAGAAAGGCGGGCATCAAAGCCGCCAAGCGGGAACGGATCGCCGCCATACAGCGCGGAGAAAAGGTGACATCAATTAACTCCAAGTACGGACGTAAGAAAGCCGCTCAACGACGCGGCTACTTTGCTCCTACTTCCCCTTTCCACACTCCAAAATGATTTACGAAGATTATGCTCGCGGTCTACCTAGCGCAGACTGGACAACGCCTGACGGCCAAGCCTACCTAGCCAGGATCAAGCGCACCTTGTCTTGGGACAGCGCCGAGTTAGTGCGGGTCGAAAGGCTCCGCCTAATATCCGACCCCGGCTTCCCAATGTGGGATGTCAGTTACTGTCACGGGGTTATGCGCGACGGGGAACCTTGTGACGTACAACTGCCTTTTGATCAGCTACCCAAAAACAAACCTCTACGGCGAATAGTAGAGTATGCTAAAGAAGACGGCGTGTACGCTCGCGGCTTGGGCATTCTTGATAACATTTCATTCTTTTGTTAGGAAAAACTATGAAACTACTTAGTCCGGGGTCATCGAACCCCAAGACGGCCAAGTCTGAAAGGCTCGGCTATGAGACGGCCATTCTACACTTGGCACCACACACGCAGTCAGGTTACAACCTGTGCCCTAGTGCCAGTGAGGGATGCGCCAACGCTTGCCTGTATCATCAGGGTCGGGGCCGTATGGATAGTGTACAGGCCGCTCGAATCCGTAAGTCCGTCTGGTACATAGAAGAGCGTGACACGTTCCTGGACCAGCTGAGAAAGGATATCGTGTCTCTGATGCGGCGGGCCGACCGGAAAGGTAGAACGCCATGCGTCCGGCTCAACGGAACCAGTGATATCCGTTGGGAACGTCATGGAATCATGGAAGAGTTTCCCGAGCTACAGTTCTATGACTACACCAAACACGCGAACCGTTGGGAGATACCCGACAACTATCACCTGACCTTCAGCAGGTCAGAGTGTAACGAGCAGGACGCTATAGACGCATTAAGTAGAGGGCGCAACGTGGCGGCTGTATTCGCTACGGAACTACCCGAGACATGGGAAGGAGTGCCCGTCCATGATGCGGATGAACATGACCTAAGATTTCTTGACCCCGTTCCGTCTGTGGCTGGGCTGCTGGCCAAGGGCACAGCCAAGAAAGACACGAGCGGCTTCGTTATCCTTAACCGAGCGAGAAAATGACCGACGATCTCTCATGGATCCTAGCTGACGGCGAGTCGCTAGACGATGCTTTAGCAGACTTTACTGAGGACGTTAAGAACCCAGCTAGGGTACACGCCAGGCACAAGCAGATTAGAAACATCTATAAAGTAGATAGCACCCCTCAATTGATTGCAGAGACGGAAGGAACGACGGATGGATAAAAAGCTCTACATACGGCCTACTCGTGCTGAAATAATGCGATACCAAAAACGAACTGACCGCTACCGCCGGAGAGACTTGCTAGAGGAGTTAGCGGCTATCGAAAAGCGTATGACTGAAAGGGGTGAAGAACTAGAAACTTTCACATTCAACTAGACAGATTATGATCCAAACTGAAACGTCTGTTTTCCTGACAAAAAGCGAGCGGGTGGCCCTCACGACAGCGGCACAGCTTTTGGAGCAAGTGTCATTACTGATTGATCCTGACTCCAGTGAATGCGGCTATGCCGAGGATGCTTGCCTGCAGATAATGAGACTCATTAACGGGCCCGATTTAATGCAACCCGCCCCGGAAATGCCAATTAATCCTACCTTGGCACAGCCGACTAAGGAGTAGCTATGAGTAAGGTTGTACGAAGTTGCCTAACTGGGGGCGAGCTAACAGAGTACCACGACGACGCGCAACACCCTAAGCCGTGGATGCCTACAGCTAGACGCGCGGAGATTGCGGAACACCTAGCCGAATGCGACCAATGCACGGCTGACTTGGCAGAGATAGCAGAGGTTGCCGGGTTTGTCTCTTGGGCGTTCGAGTATTTCATGGACCACCATTAGGAGAGACTATGCAATACGAAGACATAAGACTGATAGCAGGGGTAGCGTTCGTTGCTGCCATGCTTTTAGGGGTATCCGGAATGTTCCTGGAATACTTAGCAAAACGTTTTAACTGGGAGTAGTTATGACTGAATTGCAATTCCGTGAGGAGTTCAAGCCGCTCTACCATACACCCGAGGCGGGCTGGATTGGTGGGGCCGTGTATGAGGATTACGGGGTCCAGGAAGACTTCGTCACTGAGATTGCAGACGACGACCCTGGGCGAGTCTGGACACTCTGTGAAATCTCCATATTTGTGGACGATAATGGCGAAGTATACCCCGGAAACAGTATATCATTCGACGCTAAAGGAAGCTGGGCCGATGGCTGGACCGCAATAAGCGGCCTCTATGGCAAGTACAAGCCGAAAGGATTTATCGGGTACCTAGTCACAGAGGCCCCAGCCCCGGCGGGCATCGTTAACGTTCCACTGCTATGCCTGAACGTAGGAAAACGGCCAAGTCTGACTAAGCATCATAACCAAAGATAGCACCCAGCTTGTCCCGTAGCTCGGCTTCAATATCCTGCGGGGATCGGTTCTCCACGATCACAGTGGTGGACTCATCAAACAGTCCCGCAGACTTACCGAGTAATTCCAACGCTCGGACTCGGGTGCTAGCAGGGTTTTCATCAGACAGTGCCTCATCTTTGAGACGCTGCATAATCCAGCTTTTATGCACCTTAGCCTGAGCTTTCTTACTTGTCTTACGTCCCTCGGACAATCGCTCAATCTCTGAAGCTATGTGGGGTTTCTTTGACAGCTTGTGAGCTTCATTACGGATCGCCTGGTTACTCATACTGCCCGCCGCATAGGCTCGGCGGTACGAATCGGAAAGGCTATGTCCCTCGCTTACACACTGGGCAAATACGGACTGTTTGGGCGTTAGGGTACCACCCTTACGGCTGCTATTGTGCATTTATTAGTATCCTTATAGTGTATACTGTCAGGGTAGCTCACGCTTTAATAAGCATAACCTACCTTGGCCAAGGTACGACATACTGAGGGGTTCGGCTATGTCTTCAGGTGCGATAGCCCAACTTAAACGACCATGGTTAAGCCCACCTATCCTCAATCAGTCCATAGGTGGGGGTGCCCTCAGTTTTTTACTAGACCAGCACCTGTAACTAGAGGAGAACTTACCATGTCTTACGTATCACCTGAAAGAGAGTATTTAGATCGCATCGAGGCCAACAAGCAGAAGTGGACCAGGATTGTTGCTAAACACTTAGTCGGTGCGACTATCACGAACGTGGCATACCTGACCGAGAAAGATTGCCGCAAGTTAGACTGGTATTCTGCCCCGGCTGTATTGCAACTGATGGGTAAGGACGGCATAGCGTTCGAGATGTTCGCAATGCAGGACGACGAAGGTAATGACGGCGGTGCGCTCGGCACTACGCTAGAAAAACTCCAAATTATTCCAGTAATCTAATGAACTTCAAAGCGGGGAAATACCGGATGGATAATCTGTACGTTGAAGATGCCATGGCGTTATGGGAAGCTGTACTGGAAATGGCAACAGAGGACGAGGATGTAAAGGACCTGCTTGATACAGACGTGAGGCTGATGCGTGAGCAGGTTGCTCTGCTAATGCCGAAAACCAGGGAGTGGCGCAAAGTGTACAACAGATGGTTCGTCGATGGCGTAAGAAATACTGACCAGTCGTGGGACTTTGGATTTTGTCCTTGGTTTGTTAGGAACTGTGTTGATTGGAATGGATTCCACTACGGACTGGAGACAGATGATTTCTGTGCCCTGCCGGACATGGTAAATGAGATTCAGAAATGAGGATATACAGTGAGGATGGTTGTCGGCTGACCTCATGTTGTGGGTGCTACTCTACATCCTTGGACGACGACTCACTAACCTGTAACAAGTGTGCTCAACAAGTACCCAAGGGTGAGGGAGACGGTATGGAGTACCGCATACTTCAATGGCGGTACATCCGTAACGGGGGAGGAGTTGTAAACGGCAGGGAGTTTAAGGTTGTACAAGCAGGTGAACCCAAAAGGAGGAATTAAGCAATGGGCTTTGATGTACATGGGCTTGATCCGGTAACCCGAGGTCAACGGCCTGAGCGACCAAAAGACCGGGACTTCTTCCACGGATCCAGCCCAGCAGATCGGGCAATCCGTGATGAATACTGGCAAGCTATGATAGAGTTTGAAGACGAGAACCCCGGCGTGTATTTCCGTAGATCATCTTGGGGTTGGAGGCCACTCTGGGAATTCGTTTGTAACGCCAGTGATGCACTGACCAAGGAAGACCACCACAGCGGCAGCTTTAATGATGCTCACAGAATCTCAAAAGATGCTGCCCTTCAGATTGCCGACGATCTCACAAGAGCGTTAGAGAGTGGCCAGGCCGTTGCCTACCTCAAGGAAAGAGAGGAGCGCATAGCTAATCTCCCGAACCGACAGTGTGACCGTTGTAAGGGTGAAGGATCTGAACTAGCGGCACCGATTCCCGACAAGCACCTACCGCATGGGGCACCGTGCCGTAGTTGCCAAGGCTCAGGTGAGCAGCCGCCTTGGGAATCCATGTACGGGATGGATCTCGAATGCATCGAAGAGTTCAGGACATTCTGTTCAGAATGCGGTGGGTTTGAAATCTGCTAAGCAAGAGGAGGACGTTGGATGTACGAGTCGGCCTGTATCGTGAGTGCTACGCGCTTTGCAAACCAGTTCATAAGGGGCACAACACGGGAGCAACTTCCACCAACGCCCGTGAGACATTCGTTCTGGGGATCGTTAGCGAAAGTGTGGCGTGAAAACTATGACGCATACGATTCGGGGTACTCAGACGCTCCAAGCAGGGAAGACTACGCACCAAGGGCTGTCATTGGGCACGACTTCTACGACGAAAGACAGGCGTGGAAATGGTTTGCAATAACATATGTCTATGAGGAAAGTGCCTACGACAACTTTCGATTTGCATACGTTGACGAAGCAGGAGCGGTCGAACGCTACACACATCAGCGTGATGATGGCTGTTGTGGCTCTGTTGACATTGAGGTCAAGGTAGGAGGCAGGGTAGCGTACATGGGATTCAATTACGGCCACTAACTATCAATTAACCAAGGGGGACAAGTGGAAACCAGGATCGTAATCACTGTTGAAACTCAAGAGCAAGCAGAAAAGCTTCTGGCTGTGTTAGAGGAAGCCGCAGTAGAGGGGGAATTAGACTTTGCTTTCGAGGTTAGAACGGAGAGATGGATGGGTGGCTTCTGGGGTACCCTTGACAGGGCAGACTGATGATTACTTGCGACCTATGTGGGGTGAAGGTAGACGAGCGAGGCCCCATCGACATTCACTCGCTCGGGCACTGGGATGGAGTTACCCACAACTCGACAGACGTTGCTGTGTGTGACGGTTGCTATTCATCCTACACTCCCGAAGAGATGGAAGGGGAGCTGAACAGTGCAGCTGAAAGGAAGTCTGGTCTGGTTTACCATTGAGTAACGGGACAGAGACATCATAACGAGGAGCAACGATGGCTAAGTTTACAGTTGAGGTTGTAACAAAAAATTACTGGACAGTTGAGGTTGAAGCTGACGACGAGCATATGGCAAACGACTTGGCGTGTGATATATGCCAAGCAGAACTCACACCTGTCAGGGAAAAAGAAAAGTTTCCCACCTTAAAACATATAGACAGTGAGTGGGAGTTTTATCCAAAACCCAGCAAGGAGACAAAGTGATGAACTACACGGTAGAGGTGCCCATCCAGAACTGGGTGGAACTGCGTACCGAAATAGCACATTGGGTTACGGTCATAAATATGTCTGGCAGTGGACCGGGAAGTATCTGGACACCGGACGGCAGTTTAACCGACAGAGCTCAAGAGATGTTCAATCGTAACACCGACAGAGTCGAAAAAGTTTTAAACGAATGCGGATTTAAAAGAGAGGAGCAGTTGTGATGAATTACGCAGACAGGGTTTCATTCCGAGACTTAGTCGTTTTAGGTAGCAGGCTGAAACTTTACGGATACTGGCCGACCTACACCATCATGCGTGAGGGTAGACGGAAGCCAGGCAGGATGCGTTGCCACAGGCTTCTGTGGAATGCAAGGGTGGCACACAAAAAGTCTAAACGAGGGAGGCGATAGACGATGGACAGCTTTGACCACTTTGATGACATAGCGTACATGGATGGAGTCGTAGCAAATATGCTTTACGACCATGCTGGCACGGCTTATGAAGTGTTGCAGTCAGGGATGGATGTGTTTCTAAATAAAAGTACCCGTGCGGTCATTGGGATTAACGACGACAATGCCGGGACACTTACTGGGCACCTGCACGAACTCGTAAACAGCAAGGACTACTCGCAGTACGACAACATGAACTCTCATGTTCGATACCGAGAGACAGCTACCGAGTCTGTCGAGTACCCAACGGAGAACCACATTGATCCTCAAGATTTTTATGAGGGACTTGCTATGAGTCTTCTTAAAAACAAGGGCAAGGAAGCATGAAAGTATTAGTTGCTTGTGAGGTAAGTGGCCGAGTTCGGGATGCGTTTCGAGCTAAGGGCCATGACGCTGTATCGGTAGACATTCTTCCCTCGGAGGGTGACCCGAGTGCTCCACATATACAGGACGACATACGCTCTGTGTTGACGCACGGGGTTATGAGGCAGCGCAAGCCGTTCTACGATCTCGTGGTGGCGTTCCCGCCCTGCACTGACCTAGCCGTTAGTGGAGCTAGGTGGTTCGCTGAGAAGAGAGCAGACGGGCGGCAGCGCGAAGCCCTGGAACTCGTTAAGGCCCTGTGGGAGTGCAATGTCCCGAAGGTAGCAATCGAAAATCCCGTGGGTATTCTGAACTCATACCAGCAGTGGCCCGAGTTGGCCGACATTGACTTCGAGCCAGAGCTCCCAAGGCCATACTACATAGAGCCTTGGCAGCATGGTCAGCCTACCCAAAAGAAGACAGGGATCTGGAGTCGGGGTCTACCTAAGCTGGAGCCATCGAACATTGTCGAGGGCAGGAAGCAGGAAGTATGGCTTATGGGACCGTCTCCTGACCGGGCCAAGAAACGATCACTAATCCCCCAAGGAATTGCCCAAGCTATGGCAGATCAATGGGGGTAACTCACCAAGAAAGGAGGTGGCTGTACTAGACAGGACTTGACACACCTGTTACTCATTAGTACTGACAATTGACTCACCTAGGAGGGGGACAAGTGAGACGAGAAACAAGATTTGATCCGGCGGATGTCACTGACATCTTGATCGCGCAGTTATCGGGCAAGCCGCTTCGGACACAAGGGCGCGATGTGGTTGCGTTTAGCAAACAAGACAGAGCGGCCTTCGCTCGCGTGGCTTCGCTAATGGAGAAAGCCCGTGGACTCCTCAACAATCCCTACTCACACGAGGACTACGAGATGGCTCGGCTAGAACACGCTGCGCGGGACTTCGCTAACTACGAGCATATTGAAATTTGGGAGGAGGTCTAAATGGGAATCAAGGTCAGCACTGTTCAGCATAAGGCGTTGCGTGAAATTGAAAACGCCTACCATGGCACGAATGCGATGGAGTACACGGCGTTGTCGAGCACGATCAAGGCGTTGCTCAAGAAGGATTTGATTTTTGAGGTTGCTTCGAGGTTCGGCGGCTATGGTTTGACGGCGAAGGGGTATTCGACCCTTGAGAAGATGGACAACATCATCTCGCCCGAAAACGGGAAGAAGTTTGACGAGTATTTTCAGAAGTATCCTAGCGGCTCTTGGGTGTCGGCCACCCCTTGGCCTGTGCGTAAGCCTTGGCCGTATCGTCTCGAACGCAAGCATGATATGCTGTTGGGTACTCACTTCGAGCGCGTTGCCCGTACTTAGGTAACCGGAGGAGGGATAGATGGAAGGGTATTGGAGCCAGGGCAGTGTTTTGGTAATCGTTGGGATGACTACCTACGATGACGACCTGCTCCACCGAGGGTTCTCGTTAATTTTAAACGAAGACCATGAGATCGCGCCTCCATTGATTGACATCATCTACATGAAGCTGGAGGCAAACGGTATCATTGATCATGTGGATGAGGAGCAAAGAAACGAGGAGCAACTACGAGAGTGGATGCCGTCTTGGATTGAGGAGCTTGATGTCAAACTCCATGAACAACGTCAAGATGTTATCGACCACCTACTAAAAAACCTACCAAAGGGAGACTTGAACTAATGTCCAGAGACGCTTGGGCGAACCACCAACCTATCGGAACTAAGGTGACGGTTCGCGACCTCATCAATAAAACACTTGAACGCTATTACGCGACAGACTATGCCACCGTAAAGGATGCGTACAGGGATGGTGGACTTACGCACCAAAGGATGAAAGAGCGGGGCGAAACACTTGTAAGCATTGAGAAGGTGTACAGTGCGGACTAGAGCAGCGCGACGGGTTGAAAAGCAGTACTTGAGGACTGCCAAGATGCAGGGGCACATACCTGCCTTGATCACTGAGGCAGGGGCCTTGCACTTGTACGGTTGCCAGAGACCTGGATGTTCAGCGACTCTCGAATGCTGGGATGCACCAGCCGTGGCAGGAGGAGCTATGGCACAGTCTGCGTGTCGAGAAGGTATGAAGCAAGGTCGGTTCATACGACTTAGACGTAAGGTATGGTTCTTTATCAAGGAGGGACGATGGACGTAGCAAACATTATAGAACAAGTCCAAAGGTATGAAGCTCTGAGGCGAGGTGGCTATGAGGATGATGCTGCCAAGCAACTAGAAGACATCAGAAACTCCCTTGACTTGTTGACAGAGGAGTCGGGAGAGAAGGCGGTTAATGAACACATCAAACGCGAATGTGACTGGTCGCCAAGAAGATGACATTACTCAAAAGGTTGGCCGTCATCTGTGCGGTAGCCTTGGTAGTTTCCTTTGCCGGGTTGCAGCGTCTCAACCATTTGTCCAGTAGGCCGATAGACTTGGATGAGTTCTCCTGGTTTAATAAGGTGGAGATCTACACAGCCTATCTGGCAATGAACATCCTCGGAGCTCCGCTCTATCCAGAGATCGCCAAGGAAGCATCTCTTATGTTGCTTCCCTCTTCTGAGGGGAGGGAGATGATGTTTGAGTCTGATTTCTTTCTAAAGTCTGGGTTCATTCAGAGCACGATAGAAAACTATACTGGTCCTGTTGCCCTCTACTGGCCGTGGGACAGTTATGTAATGACTGACGTTTTTGCGATACACTCCGAGGCTAGAGTTGCTTTGGCATTAAACACTGGCACCTTGTCCATAGAAGACAGCAAAGTGCAAGTCTCTGTTCCTTGCACCTGGCCTAAAGATGCTTGGATCTACTTGCTTGATGTGCCTTGGCTTCCCAAGATAAAGCTTCAAGAGGGACTGTTCTGGGTGTTAGAGCAGGAAGGTTGGATCTATCCTTACACAGCAGTGTGGGAAGCGGACCTAACGCAGGAGGTTACATGATACCGAGGTACAAGCTTGCAGAGCTTACCATGTACCTTGCTGTCATTGCCAGCATCCACCTGACCCTGACACCACTCGAACAACCAAGCATTGAGACAGTACAGCTTGAGCCGATCACGGTCACAGCCGCAGACCCGGTCGCCTTACACCTTTATAGTCATCGCTGGCCTTGTACGGGCCATGGGTGTGCCGACAACGTAGCGATCGACAGGATTGCCGACGCTATCCGCTACCACAGCGAACGTCTCGACATCCCTATTGAGCTACTCGTTGGCATAGTTATGGTTGAAGACCCTTGGCTTGACACGCTGGTCATCAGTACAGCAGGGGCTGTCGGCCTCTTCCAGGTCATGCCCATGCACACAGATGCGTGGGTGTCCTGCGGCTACCCTCTAGAAACAATCGAAGGCTCTACGTGTCGGGGTGCTGAGATCATTGCAGACTTTTTACGCCGTGCTGGCAGTAGGGCAGAAGCTTTGCTGTGGTACAACGGGTGCCAAGATCAATACTGCGAAGGCTATCCAGACAAGGTAAGCAACGAGGCTGATTTGTTTGGAGGAGGGTAGAACGTGAAAACCCCTTGGACTAACCAAACAACAGGGTCTGATTAAGCCAAGGGGAGGCGTGGGTGAAGGGAGGAAACCCAGACCTGTTTTTTGTCCACGAACGAGAACGCAGAGGAGGGGAGCGTTCGCCGTCTTCACGAAGGTAATTACACCAAGACCCTTCGGTCAATGATTAGAAGTCCCAATCCGTATCATCTTGGCTAGTGTTGTAGTCGGACCAGACACCAATGCTTCGGTTAAACTTCAAGGGGGTGTAGCCATGGTTGCCGATCCAGGACCATCGGATCTTCCAGATGTGGAGCTCGGATGGTTCGATGTTCTGCGGATCACGCCACATCGTCCACCCGATATCAGCCTTGGCATACCAAGCGGCTGAACCAGATACATCATTGCCTGTCGGTACAACCTTGTGACCTCGACCATCGCCGTTGACCTTGGTTGGGTGAGCAATGAAGAACACATGAGCATCATGGCTCTTCGCCCACTGCTGCACCCTAGTCAGCATACCAGAGATCTCGTCGGTCTCCTTGGCAGATGCTGGCATCGTTAAATAGTTGTATGGGTCAATCACTAAGATGCGACAGCCCATCTGCATGACTGCACTGGATGCAATGTCCAGGATGCCGTCAATGTCGGTAGGCCCGTCTCTACGGTAGTCCATGAACAGGAAGTGGTCATCAAGCCACTTCTTCGCTGAGTCAAGTTGCTCAACGTTCATCCGCTCCCCGTCTTCGTCAAAGAACTGGAGCTTAGTTCGCTTCTGAGCTAACTGCATCATGTGTAACTCAGGAGGCTTTTCAAAGCTGCAGAACACTGTCTTGTAGCCCTCGCCTTCAGCAAGGTTTACACATAGCTGGTCAATGAAATCACTCTTACCACTGGAAGGGAAGCCAGTAACAACTGAGACCATACCCATAGGGATCTGAACTAACTTATCAACCGACAGTAGACCTGTGCTTGCGCCCCGGAACTGCCCATTGTCGTATAGCTCATCTACTGCATCGTAAAAGACTTCGGCTCTGTGCAATCCGATGGTAGGGAGCGGCTCAACATCGTCGAACCTGCCGAGCAGGTAACCATCACCCTCTGCCTCAAGTGCTTGGGCAGCATCCTTGTAACCGCCTAGGTCGATCGTCCAAATCTTATTCCTGCCTATACGACGAACGATCTCTTCCTTTAACGCATTACCTGGGTCATCGTTGTCTGTGTTTAGAATAATCCTAGGAGCAGCATCCAGTTGCTTCTTCGCTCTCCAGATGTATTTAAACTTGTTGTCATCATTCGGATCAATCTTGCCATCTCTGACCCGAGCGGGTGCCCCATTGGGTATAGATAGCACCGTCACGTTTGCTGGAATGTCTGAGCTCAACCAAGCGCAAGCATCCATCTCTCCCTCACAGATGAGCAGGTCATTGCCTTCAACGTAGTTCTCAATGTTAAAAAAATCTTCGCAAACATTCTGCTGAGAAAACATCTTGTTCGTGTCAGCCGAACGCCATTTCATCGCATAGATGTCGTCACCCTTGCGGTACGGAAAACCAATAGCTGGCACGGTCTTGCCGTTGAAACGGTACTCACCAGGAATCGTATGCGACTTAATCACAGCATCGGCAATCATCCGTTGCTGCAGGTAGCTTACTGCTGTCTTGTTTGTGCCGGACGGCTTTTGTTTTAAGGGAGTATTCATCACAGGTGCTGGGTCAAGGGACCATTCATTGTCATTAAAAAAGCCACCACTGATGTCGCAGTGATGGCACTGGTACTGAATCCCCTTTGTATCGACCTTGATTGAAAGGGACTTGTCTCTGCGGTTCTTGGAGCGGGTGTGTTGACATACAGGGCACTGTTTCTTGTGTTGCCCAACCGACAGATGTGAGGCAAGCCTCTCTATCTCGGGTGTAACTTGTCCCATCACTCCCCCTCATTGGCAATAATCTCCTGCAGCTTACTCATAACTGCATCTTTATTTTCCAACGTAGACACCACGATGAGAGTCCTGGGATTGTCTCTGTCGAGACCCCACTCACAGTACTGGCCCTTTACTTGCCTGTCGTTGGAATAAACGTAATCCTGCAGTAGATCTAGTATTAAACTAGCGTCTAAGTCTGGTCTTCTACTAGCGTAGTATATCTTGATAGCAACGAATAGATCTTCACTAAATAGATTCTTTCTAGTAGGGCACTGTTGTTCAAAAGCTCTAGAATAACTCAAGGCTTTTTTGGACTTAATAAATCGAGGCTTGCCTCTAAACGCTACGAGCCTTCTTGAATTAGCTTTCGAGGCAGGCTCGCCTCTAATAAGCAGCGTTGCCGGATCCTCGTCAATAGCCTTGCAAGATTTTTGTCGTTTCGTTATCGTCACAGTGCCTCCCTATGGACGTTCAGGATAACGTCCGGCGGGTGGGTGGGCAACTATCAAAGGAGAACGCCTTGACTAACCAAAGATTTAGGGTCTACGAGGGTGTGGGTGTACCACCCCCTAACCCTGGTCCACGTAGCAAGTGGGGCGATTTACCACTGGACACCATTAACATCGGAGACTTGGTAGAACTGCCATTGAGCGAAGAAGGGGTGAAGGAAAAGCTTGGTGGCATAAGAGCCTATGCAGGGCGTTTAGCTCGTCGCACAGGCAAGAAGTATTCAGTAAGGGTTACCTCGCATGGAATTGCGATTTACAGGGTTAAATAACCGAGGAGGAGTAATGGATGAAACGTCCAAGGGCTATATGATAGTAGACGATATGCCCATACCAGAGTTGAGTGCTCGCAGGCAATATCCGTTTAACGATCTTGAAGTAGGTCAATGCGCTTTGATTGATCCAGAAGACAAGGATCACGAAGCCGCTATCCGGGTGGCAGCATCAGCGAGGAACAGGCGCAGCAACAAGAGGTTTATTGTGCGCCGTATACCAGGCACAGATTTTCGGGTTGGAATCTGGAGAACTGAATAGTGCCGCTGACCAACAAGTATGGCGCACCCGATGTGTTTCTCCGGGCTATTCAGAATGACCCTTACAGCAAGGGTGCAGCAGACTTCTCTGCAACGGAGCTCCTGAAGCCACCACAGATTGTGAGATTGTTTGGCAAGCATGGTGACGAGGTTGTCACGGATGTGCGGGACGAGTGGTGGAAGCTCTTAGGTAAGGGTGTTCACAACGTCCTAGAGGAGCATGGCCAGGGCCAGACAGAGGAACGTCATTTTGCTGAGTGCGATGGTGTGACCATCTCAGGCGCAATTGACCTGTTTGACGACGGTGCTGTTACCGATTACAAGGTAACCTCGGTCTACACCATACAGCGCGGCCTCAAGTCAGAATGGGAGCAGCAGTTAAACATCTATGCGTGGCTGTTGAGGCAGAATGGTATGGTTGCAACCAAGCTAACCATTGTCGGTCTGTGTCGAGACTGGCAGATGTCCCGAGCTAACCTCAAAAAAGATTACCCACAGAGTCCTATTGTATCTATTTCTGTGCCTCTGTGGAGTGATCACAGGCAGGATCATTTTGTGGCGCAGCGCGTTAAGGTCCACACGATGGATAACACGCTACCCTGCACTCCCGAGGAGAGATGGGCTAGAGGTGGCTACACAGTATTTAGTGACCGTCTCAAGCCCAAGACGTTTGACACCATGCAGGAGGCGGCTGCGTTTATACAGTCGAAGCAGAAACCTGGTGTGAATTACTCAATCAAAGAAGGGGCAGCAAAGTTTATTCGATGCGAGTCTTGGTGCCCGGTATCCGATTATTGTCCACAATGGAACGGAGAGGGGAGATGATATTGGATTGTTCGCTAAAGACTTCTAATCATACAGAAGTTCCATACCAGGAGTTTGGGCTGACATACGACGAGTATTGGCATGCTTATGACCGTGTCGTAAGCCCCCTTAGAAAATGCTCCTGCAAGGGCTGTGAATCACCCATTCATATTGATCAATACAATGGTGAGGACGACTCGTGGTGTCGAGTTTTGTATTTGGATGGGGATGAAGGTGTCGCTCAGTTCAACTACGAATGGGAGGGAGCTCCGTGTTATTCAGGTGAAGGTTTTAGTATGAGACTCTATAGTGGCTATTGCGATATTCCAAACCACCACATGCTCCAGATTTTGATGGTGTTTGAAGCGTTTGAAGAGGCCGTTGAGAGCGGAGAATCTATACCAAAAGGAGAAGGGAGATGACGAAAAAAGATGAGGTAGCAGAGGCACTGTTTGATATTGCTAATGCGATAAGCCCAACTGGCGCAGCCCCCGGTCGTGATGCATACGGGGGTTATGTCAATTCGTTGCTAGAGGCCGTAATGGGTATTCCCCATGGACTCGAAGACATAGCAGATGCTATACGAGGGCATGGCAACGATGTACGGGAAGCCGCTGGTCTCTTGGCAGATGCAATACAGTGGGAACCCGAAGAGTTTGCTCGCGATGCAGAAGGGAAGGTGATTACTTATTCATCGGGCGATCCTAAGATGAAGCCTTTGGTTCGGAGAGTGTTTACTGTAGCTCTAACGAACAACGAAAAGGGGGATGGAGAAGATGCCAGCTAACACCAAGAAGCTCACTTACGCTCAGGTCTACGACACCCTGTCGAAGGTCAATGTAAATGAGTTTTGTGAGGAGAAGATGGGACTGACCTACCTTAGTTGGTCTCAGGCTGTCAGGATTTTTACAGAACACTTTCCTGAATGGAGCCTGAAGTGGCACGGTACAACTGATGCCAACGATGTCCTCCGAGATGTAACGTACTACGAGGGTGGCACCGCTGCTGTAACCTGCACGGTGAGTATCCCAGATGGTGCAGGAGGAGAACTCAAGAGGGAGATGTGGCTTCCCGTTCTTGACTTTAAGAACAGAGCTACGGCCTATCCTGACAGCATGGCTATTAACACTGCCAAGATGCGTTGTTGGGTTAAGAACATGGCAATCTGGGGACTAGGTTTGTATGTCTATAGTGGCTTGGATGAGACCTACGGTCAGGTCTCTCAAGAGGACCAGGAGCCCGCACCAGAGCCTCCCAAGAAGAAGAGAGCACCACGCAAGAAGAAGGCCACCAAGGAGGGGCCTAATCCAGATGAGCTCAAGCAACAGATTGTTGCGTTGAGTAAGGACTTGGTCGGTGCCAGCTGGGAGCCTGACGACTCCCTGAAGAAGGACATCAAACAAGCCGTCGCTAGTGGTGACGCAGATGTGATGGCTGCGATGGTAGTAACGTTGCAAAAAACGAAGGATATGGCACTTAAACTACATGACGAACGAGAGGAGAAGTAACAATGCCAGACTATGGTAATCAAGTGAAGCTCGACTTTAGCATCTTCAAGAACACTTTTGCAAAGAGCAACAAGCACCCAGGGATGACGGGTGTCATTGAATTTACACGGCCTTTTCTCAAGGCTTTGGTCGAAGAAGCGAAGACGGGTGCAATGCCGAAGGTAAAGGTTGCAGCTTGGGAGCGTGTTGGTCGGGACAGTGGCAAGCCTTATCAGTACATGAGGCTTGAGGTACAGTCGGGTGACGGAGCTTCTGCCCCTGCACCTGCTCCTGCACCTACCCCTGCGCCTGTGATGGATGACGAAGATGACGGTCTCCCCTTCTAGGGAAGCCTTTCTGCTTCGGCTAGACCGCAAACTTCTGAACAAAGTTAGGCGGGAAGCTCAGAACAGGGAGATGACCGTGACAGATCTTTTCATAGAAATGATCGAACATCACGAGTTTAGGGCGCAGGGCCAACCGTTGGTGAAAAAAGAGAAACCTTGGTGGGAGCATTAGAATGACTGGTAATCAGATACCACTGGACTTTAACGCTCGGTTTGACGGTGACGACTATAACGACCGCCGGGATCGCTCCCGTTTGGTTGGTCAAATCAAGAGAGTGTTTGATTATGTCGAGGACGGACAGTGGCGCACCGTTCAGCAGATTGCTGAGGCGACTGGAGATCCAGAGACGAGCGTCTCGGCTCAGTTACGAAACCTGCGTAAGTCGAGGTTTGGTGGTCACAACGTTGAGAAGAAGCATATACGTAACGGGCTGTACCTATACAGACTCAACTCCACGAAGGAGGCCACACGATGATGGACGAGGATTACGAGCGTCCTGGGCGTAGCAAGCTTCGTAGGGTTGTGAGCTTAGGCATTCTGCTGGGCGCATCAGTACTGGTTGGTGCCCGATTCGCTGCCAAATATGGGTATCTAGCTGGGCACACCTACTGGGCAAAAAAATCTAAACCGTCACGTCGCCAGCTGTTAGATGAAGTGCCAGACGATTGGTACATATAAGGAGGCAGCTTTGTTTGTTGATATTTTATGTCGCGTAGCGATGCTGATTGTACTAATGGCTTTTGCGTTTGGCTTAATTTGGTATGCCCTGCTGGAGAAGCTGAACAATTATCGACACAAGGGAGGTGGCGGCAGCAGTCCCTTTAGGCCAAATCCTTATGACAGGCCTGATGATGACGAGAGCGAGACGGTGCATTGAGCTTTATTCCAGACTTCCTGAGCTCAAAGATTCTGTGGATTCTTGAGATCGTGGTTATCTGCTATTGCCTGTACGCAATAATCGTGGCAGTAGAACGAGAGGATCAGTAGAGCAGGTCTTGCTCTCGGTTCCGCCAGTAGTCTTGGTAGATCCAGCGTTGGTGGTACTGCTGCGCTAGGTCAAGCGTGTCGATCACCCCGTGCTTCTTGAAGAACGTCTTGATGCCCTTGGTGTGCTGTTCAGTATGGCACTCCCGACACAACGGCACGAGGTGGTCGCTTGTCCCTCCTGCGCCTCGGGACTTCATATGCGCTGGATCACTAGGCCCTTCTCGTCCGCAGGTGTGACATGGCAGGGTCCGTATCCATTCCGCCTTGGGTCCAAACTGTTTTTCTCTAAGCTCAGTTTTGGACAAGCGATCCAATGGCTACTCCAGCCAGAACGTAGGGAACAGCCCCGCCGATTCTTTTGAAGATGTTTTTGTTGGCGACAGACCTCCAGGCATCCGACTCATCGTTCAGTGCAGCTACCTCAAGGCGGAGTGCTTGGTTAATGTCCTGCTCTTGAACCCACATTGAGTCCAAAGTTTCTACTCTCTGCCACAACAAAGCGTTGTCAGCTTCCAAAGTAGCGATCTGAGTCTGGTATGCAGACACCTCTTTTTGATGATTCAATTCTAAGGTGTCTAGCAGGGCCTCTAAGCCACTTTGACCCTCTAGCCTACCCCGTAGTGTCGTAAGGTTCTCGTTGTAGCTTATAGAGGCTGTGAGAGCGTCGTTTTTTGCCTCTTCTCTGATTTGTGCCAAGGAATCGTGAGCTTGGTCTAAACTGTCTCTCAAGAGCTCGTAGTTCTGAATTGCTTCTTCAAACTCTGCTTCTAACTGAGCTCGCTCTTCTTCCAGGATGCGAACTTGCTCTGCAGCCAAGAGTGCATCGGTCCTGCCTGAGTCCCCTTGGCGCAATCCAAATACGATTACAGCAAACGCCAGCAGACCTACAATAATATTACTCGCTTTCATGGAATTCCTTTGGCGTGACCATCCGGTAGCAGTACTGTCGTGCAACGGTACCAACAATGTTAGTCCTGGGCACCTTCACCACTTCTACATCACCTTGGTTGATTAACTTCCTTAGTCGTCGTCGAACCGCTGGCTCGGGCATACCCGTAGATTCACTTAGCTCAACAACTGACATGGCCCCTGCTGGGTCCGATGTTTCAAAGAGTGCTTTCTGCACCTGCTGCAGTAACTCTGTCTCGGTAACGTAATCACTCACGGAACCTCCACGGTTGTAGGTCGTTCTGGTTTGAACAATAACGTGCCCATAGTATAATCGTCATCATCATCCACTTCAAACCAAACGAGCCCTACGTCTGCCAGTGATTCAGCCACCCTGTGTACATACTCTGTTGCTAACTGCCACGCAGGTAACGCTACAGCGCGTGTCTTGATCTTGTGGATCTTGCCGCTGTCTGCGAACTGGTGGAAGTGACTGCGAATCGCCAGGTCAGGAGCTTCTTCACCGTCCATTAGGTAGTTGAAGAAAATATCCTGAGCATACCACCGTATGTACGGACCTTTCGTGTGAGCCCGCCTTCCCATTCTACCGTGATGTTTTACGTCAAAGGTTAGGCCACCAAACTTAATCAGCCTGTGGTAAGACGATGCGTTTCCAGTATCAGGGTCTTCTATCACCTTCCAGCCTTGGCCCTTTAACGCTTTAGCTAAACCCTCCTCCATGCCCCCGGCTCTTCCTACATGAGCAGGTGTCCCCCGAAGTATGTGGATGCTGTCAGGCTTGAGTGCTAAGGGAACACGCAGTACTTCCATGGCACAGTGTACATGAACACCTTCATGGCCTGTTGCAATCTGCGTTGTGCGGTGGTGGTCGCCATCGGTCAAGTCGCCATTAAGAACTAGATGTAACTTGGCCCGTCGATGTTTTCGTTTCAGAGACTTAATCTTTGCCCACGCTTCTTCCCAATTATTCCACAACCATTCTTGGCCCCTGTTCGGCATATACAATCCGCCATCGTCCAGGGGGATCCCCTCTGGTGGACACAAGCCTACGGTAGATCCGCAGTGAGTATCTCCGAAGCACACTACGATGTGTTTCATTCCCAGCCTCCCACTAAAGTTTACTGAGCTTGATCAGCAAGTCTGTACCAATCGTCTAAGTCACCGCTTACCCAAGCGTCTTCCTTATGACACTCCCTACAGTCTGATTTGTTTTTGAGAGTTTGATTGCAGGTAGAACAAATACTCCAGCCTGCGAGAAACGGCCAACTACAATAAATACAGTACTGCTCAGTTAAATCGTTTTCTGTACCGCACCGAGGACAATCCATCTTAGTGTGGGTCATCGCTCTACATAGTTGTCTCGATCTCTTCCCCTCATAGATCCAGTTGCTAACAATCCAGCCAAGCCAGCCAAGAGGTCTGCGCTGTCTCTGCGTGACGGGTCGAACTTAGCAAACGCCGACCGAATGTTTTTGGGGTCAAACACAACGGTGTGGTCAATTGTTTGTCCAGTAGGAACTTCAGCCTTGGCAACCTCATCCCACCTCATTTGAGGGTGAGTGTAAATTACACCGTCATATCCAGCTTCCATTGCAGCTTCTACTGCCTGCTTGTCTGTCGCCCCTTCTTTGCCAAATCTTGTCCAAAATTCATCTTGATCGGTAACACGAAGTGGGTTTTGTAATCTAACTTTGAGAGGCATTATCCGTGGTGCAGCCCCTGCGTTGTGCCACCGCCCAGTTATATTGGCATAGTCTCCAGCCTCATCAGCAGCTGATGTGGTATAAACAGCGGGGCCAAACTGTCCTGTTCTACTAGGTTCAAATTCAGTAATTTCTTCTGGCACAGCAGTACCGTGGTACACATCTCGGTCAAACCCCATTTCTTCGGCCCGTTTCAAGCGACTAGCCTCATCCATCGGTAGTTCATCTAAAGCATCTGCAGCTGCATCTATTGCTCTGGAGCCGCCTTCACGCATTAACCTGCCTGACACCATGGGAAGCAGTAGTCCGGCACCAGCAAAACCTGCTCGTGGCAAGTCTCGATCACGCAGTCCAATGTATAAGTCAGTTAGATCCATGGCTGTGCCAGCTGGCTCAATCATTGATGTGCCCACAACAGCTGCTGTTTCGGCTGGAGTCTCAGGATTTAAAAACCTCTGCACTGCATCCCACAGCTTCTTAGGACGCTGTCCAAAAATGGGACGGTCACGTAACGGTACGATGCCACCATTTTGATAATTGTCTAACTCTGTGTCAGCTACCTTAAGTTCGGGCATACTGAACGCCCCTGGTGCTACGGGTATGTTTTCACGAGGCAACCGTGCTTGGGCTGGAGATGTTGCTCGCTCTCTTCGTAGCATATTTCCTAAAGCTGCTAAACCTCTAGTAAATAACCCTGGCTTATCTTCTTCAGGATTCAATAAATGTTCTAAGTCGCCTAGATTGATTCTGACTGGGCTACCCTCTCCGGGTTTACTGCCGTAATACCTTGCTAAGTTACGAGCTTGTCCGTAAGGGTTCAGTCCTTCCTTAACAGCATCTGCTAAAAAACTGGCATCTTCTGGCAAGTTTGCGGCATCATTGAAATCGTATTCATCGTAGACCCAATATTCTCCCGTTTCTGGGTCTTGCTCTATACTTGCGCCACCAATAGTTCCTGCTAAAGAGAATGCCGCAGGAGAAGACAGCAGTGCTTCTAATGGACCCTTTCCACCTTTAAGATCTTTTAATGACTGAACGGATCTTGCACGAGCAAATGGACCTTGAGAAAAAAGACGGTCAATTTCTTCTTGGCTACTTCCTTGATCGCGTAATTCTTGTACCCACGCTGCTACGCTTGCGTGTGCATCACTTTGCATTCCCCGTGGCACAGCTTGATTACCTACAACTGACACGTAATCTGCCAAGTCGTCTAGCCCATAGTCAGCATAGGTGAGGGACGCATTCGGGCCACCCCTTTCCAGTGCCCTTACTACAGATTCTTGCAATGCGTCATACTCAGAACCACTAAGACTGGAACGATTAATTTCTCTACTGCCTATCGCATCACCCAGTCTTTCTAATCCAAGCTGATCTCTTAAAAAATTACCAGCTAAATCAGATGCAAATTGACGCATAAAAAGCGGCAATCGAGGGATCACGCCTATCTGCACTGGATCAAGATCTGGTTCTCTTGGTTCCAGCAGATCTGTTATACCGTTACTCATCGTTTCCTATTTCCAGCCTTACTTTCAGAAGAGCAAGTTCTCTTTCTAGTAAGTGTACTTGGTCCTGTAGCTCCTCAATCTGGAGCGTTAAGCTGCCCTGTTGGCCTATGTATTTGCCCTGTCTGTCCCGAATGTCTTCAAGCTGAACCATGGCTTGAGCATCGGCTCGTTCCATGCCCTCGAAGCGACCACCCGCTACCCATGTAGCAACCAGTATTGAGATCGCAAAGCCTACACTTATGGCAGGCAAGGATGTTGCTTTGGATATCCCGTTCGACATTATCGTCTTGCCCTTAGTTCCTCGACTTGCGATTCAAGGTCTGCAATCCGCTGTGCATACCACTCAAGAGTAAGTTCTTGCTGTTGGTCAAATGGAGCACTACCTGATTCCACCTCATTAACAAGCTTTTCAAGCTGTGTATCAAGGTGATTTAGCAGCATGAACTGTTCGGCATCAGCAGGTAGGGAGCCTAGCTCGCCTCTGGGCCAGCGTACCCTGAAGTCAGAGTTCAACTCAACCTCTTTTTCCATCATCATTAAAGAAGTTTCAATATTGTTTAGCCGTTCAACAATTCCGAAGTACGCCCACACACCGATAGCAACCCCTGCCACGATGGACAGAAGGTTGCGAAGGGGCATTGTGAGTTCAGTGTTATCGTTCAGCCGGGCAGGCATCAGTCGTCTCGTTTAGGTGCCCACTTTTCAATACCGCTGATTGAGAAGCACCCTAGGGTTATGATCAGAAAGCTGTTGTAGATAAACTCCTGAACCTGAAGCTCCATTCCCCACACCCCAGTCGTTACATCCACAACAGCAGTTAGAACCATCATACCAAAGCTAATGGCTCCAATAACGGTCTTTTCATTCCAGTCGTTGTCGTCTTTAAAGATTGATACGAACCTACTCATCGCTGTTATCCTCGGTTGCGTCTTCGATCATAAGTAAAAAATTGTCTTCGTCTTGTACGAGCTCCCAAAATTCGTTGAATGCTTTTTTGCTGTTCCAGACAGCAAGCCTGCCGTCTTCGGTCTCACCCCTGTCCTTGCCTGGAGCTATGCATCCTTCGAGCTCTGATGCGTAGTTGGCTGCATGAAACAAAAGGCGGTCTCGATCTTCAACGATAATTTCAAACGTCGGGTAATCGCCTCGGTGGTAATAGTCTTTTACGCAGGGGTGCATTCCTTCAGGAATCGGTTTGGCTGCGTTTTCAATAGTCCAAAAGCTTACGCCGTCAGCCTTGTTGTATAACCGTCCCCATATCGCGTCACCTTTCTGCAATTCTCTTTTAAGATGCCACACAGGTGCATTGACTGCCATTTTTATCTTACACCCTTTATTCCAGTACTAATGTTGACCATCTCATCTAACACTTCTTGTCGTTCGTCAAGCATTTTCATTAACAAGTTTCGCTTTTCAGTATCACTAATATTGGGGTTGTTCAACAAACCGTCTCTAGTTCTGCGCCACCTAGTCATGTACCTGTTATAAGCAAGAATAGTCCCTTTGTATTGAGCTATGCCTGCATTGTCCTGCATGTACCGTCGCAACTTGTCAGGATTATTTTCTTCAGCAAGCGTGTTTACCATCTGCGTATAAACATCAACTTCATCTTTTAGTTCATAAAAGAGGTCTGTATTGCCGCGAGCTTGTCTTCTGTCATCGACATAGCTTCCAATGATTGGAAAGTTTTCTATGCCCTGACCACTCAACAATGAATATGGAGTCCAGTCATAACGTGTGCCTACTACGTTTTTGCCAGTAGCAGCCCTGACTCCGCGATCTGCAACGAGCATTCCATACGAAGCTGCTTGGCCAAAATAGTTTCGTAGCAAAAACTCCATTTTCATTGGAGACGACAATATGTTTCCCGGTATTATTGTATCCAATGCCCTGCCAACAGTGTTTGATAAGCCTATAGCAGTATCACTGGTGTAGTCGTTGCGTTGAAACTTTGGGTCCAAACGTTCCATAAATCTTGGAACAATGGGTGCATCTCTAAAGTCGTCATGGTTACGAACAGCTTGCAAGATTGGTCTAATAGCTTGAGGGGCTATGTGAAAATTCATTTGGTCTTGCAGTTGACCCTTTACTCCTTCGGCAAGATCTCCAGCGGTGTACCGTTCGTCTTCAATTTGTCTAACGATCATTTCTGGAATAGCCTTCCAGAGCATTCCACTGGTAAAGGCAATAGGCAGTTTAATAACCTTGTCGCCAAGAGGAATAATGTATCGGTTTGCTTTCGTGGTTTCGTCCTGTCTTTCGTATTCATCACTACCGTACACAAGCATTAAGTACAGTAGTGTGCCTGTTGCCATCTTGAATCCACGGTTAAACGTGTGGGCTCGTAATTGATCGTTGTACTCTGTTGGTGTTCGACTAATTAAGTGAGCTCCAGGCGCATCCGTTGCTCCAGTATGAGCCCTTATCCAAGTGTCTAGCCCGGTAATACCACCAGACATGAATGGATTGATTGAAGTCAAAACGTTTATAAGAGGCGATCGTCCGTGCCTGCCGTAGTTCATCACCTCTAAGCCGTCCAACATTGCCTGAGCTTGACCTTTACCTCTAGCCAATGCCAAGTCATAAGCTTGCAGCCTAGCAGTAGCCTCACTTAATTGTTGGACGTTTTGGTATTGAGTAACTAAAAATGCGTATAGATCACGGCCATTCTCTAAACGAATCTTTCCCGTTCTTTCTTTTTCCTGCATAATTTCAGTGAACCGCTCTCTTCTTGCGGCTCTGCGCTGTGCCGATGCGGCTCTGGTGTATTGAGTGGGGTCTACTCCTACCGCCTCTAACACTTGTCCTGGGGTTCTGCCTATTGCACTCTCAGTAAGCTCACTGAGTGTTCCGCTCCCGCCCTCAATAAGATCTCTCAGGTCGAAATACGCACCACCACCACCAGTTACCAAGCCAGCTAGTCGAGCTCTTTCTAGGGCCTCCGGGGATCCCGCTGTACTCAAGCCTCTAATTAACGGACCTATTGGTGTCCACGAACCACCAACCTTAGTCGTAAGTGGGTTGTATTCAGAAGCTCCTGCTTGTTCTGCCTCAATGTCTCTGCCCTTAGCAGATATTTGGTCATACTGACCTTGGTCTTTGAGGAAGTTGTTAAATATGAACGCTGGAAAGTCTACGATCATGTGGCGTTGCATTCTTGCAAACAGCCGGGCGATTTTGTACAACTGACTTGTAGAGTGAAAACCAGACAACATGACTGATTCTGCCATAAGTGGATCAGCCATCTGGTGAAACTCTTCCCTGCCATTTTTTAGCACTCGTAACACATCGTAATCACCAGCATGTTCTTTTCCTACCTGCTTGCTTTGTACACCGTACCCTAAATCACTAAGCTGTTGTGCATCATTAAGTGTTCTGTTTGCCGCAATATTTGTAAGACCATCGCGGATCATAGCTAACTGGCTGTACTGGATATTTGTGACAATGTCTACAGCGTCAAGATCTGCAAAGTTTTCTAGTGGGCGATCAAACGTTGAGCCTGCCTTTTGTTGAATTGGTCTCCAATCAAGTGCCTTGGCTCCCAAGTCCTTGATCCTCATTTTACCTCTAGGCCTTTTAGCTCCAGTGCTCCCTAACGGGTGAGCGTCCATCAAGCCTATGTCCCGGTGTAACGGAACAAAGGGAACGTTCTTTAAGAAGTCTGCTATCTCAGGAGTTATCTGATTGGTGGCAAGCATCCAAGGCAGATTGTAATTCAAGTTTATGTTTTGATACGCATCCGAAAACTTTACAATATGAGGAGCTTCTCTTTCTATTTGCTCTACTATTTTTGTTGCATCGGCAATTTGTTGTTCCCTAGAAGCGTTAGGGTCTTTGCCCCAAGGACGGCTTTTACTGTTCCTCTCAAAGAACCCTATGTTTTCTACTTGTCCATCAGTTTTGGCCTGTTCAAGGGATACTTTTGCACGTTGTAAATTGTTTTCAAATCCCAAGAATCTTAGAGCAGCCATGTATAGCGTGGCGTGTTTACGATCCTGGTGGGTAGGTAAGTAGTTTGCAATTGCTGTTTGTATTGTTACCTGATCCGTGCCTTCAAAAGACACGATCCTTGGAAACCCATTAAACCCAACACCAACCCATTCAATCGCGCCTGCAAGGTCCGCAGCTTGAGTAAGGTTCATTGCGTGGTTGCGAAAATGAATCGCAGCGATTGCGGCGGTGTCAGCAAGACGAGACAACTCGCCCATTGCTTGCTCTACTAGACGGCCTTGGTCTTGTATGGGAATGCCATTAAATGCTACTTGATCCCTAAACGCCTTCCATGCTCCTTTAGTAATTGGGCCTGCCTTACCCTCTAGGATGCCCTTTCCTTCCTCCATGATGCGATTAAAATCTTTTAGCCCTGCTATCCAGTCGTTGCGTGTTTCAAGAATTCCTTCTCTTGTTTTATAAACATCTCCTTTGGCTTCGGGGTCGCCATCCATTTCTAAACTGTTCTCTAGATACACTTCACCCGACAATCTTTCATCTTCTGTCATGTCTGGATGACCGTACTTTTCTACCAGATCGCTTAGTTCTGGTGTAGGAGTCCAGTTTACTTTCCTACGGAACTTCTGCTTGACAGCTTCGGGCATTACATACGGTTGCTCACCACGCTTGGACCTGTAGTAAGAATCCAAGGCATCCTCTGAAGCATTTTTACCTACATGTGGCACTTCTCCAGGAGGTGTATCTTTGAGCTCTTGCTCGTACATCATCCTGTTAAACAACTTCTGGTCCCACGTTGTAGTGGGCGGGTCAGCCTCGCGGATGTCGGCTTGCTCTTCTTGGAAGATTGTATCTAGGATGCGCTCTTGTGCTTCAACATCTTCGTCTTGTATAGCCTGTTTAAGAGCTTTGTAATGCCTTGGGTCTACATATTGGGTAATAGCTAAGTTTCTTACCCCACCTTCTGGCTGTAACAGGCTTTGTCCTGGACCACGCCTGCCTACAGCACCTGTTTGCACAGCATTAAAGATTGTAAGAACATCTTTAAGTGGAGATGCTTGAGCTGCTTCTATGCTGTTTCTAAGGTATCCATCAATAGTTTTTTTAAGATTGCCCACCCTGCCCGCAGTCTTAGACTTGTCGATTTCGCCCTTAGCTAGTGCCTCCATGAACAAGGCCCGTGCAGTTTCTCTTGGAGCAGACGGATTTATCTGCGGGGCAAATTGTTCAAACGTAGTTTCTTGATAAGAAGTATCAGGTAGGTACCGTTGCCACATTGTTTCAGGCACCATTTTATCTCGTGCCTGAGCGTCCATCGCTTCAATTTCATCTTGGAAGTAATATCCAAAGTCTTCAAAAGATTGTAAGACTTGGTTATCCAGCTGTTCAATAAGCTCTTCTATAGCTGTGTCGCTACCAGGATCAATTGCTGACAGGTTCAGGAGTATCCGCGCATTAGGACCATCCAACAGACTTGCGTTTTCTCCCATTGCTTCGGGGTTTTGTATAATCCCAGCTTCTCCGAATATGACATCGTAAATAGAATCAAAGTCAGCAGAGAGTTGCGCGTCTATCCCAGACTCATTAAGACCGCGCTTTGTCATAAAGCCTGTTACAGCTGCTTTCGCGTTATTGATAAACTGAAGCAGTGTCGCCTTGGTTTTTTCACTTTGAGCAAGTCTTTCTTCTTCAATGCGTTGCCGCTCAGATACTTCTTCTGTTACTTGCTCGCGAGTTACATCTGCTTGGCTTCTCGCATGAGCTCGATTGTTTTCTAAAAGCGTAAATCTTTGACCTTTTCTTTCAACGTAGCCCCCTTCCTCTAGGTGTCGAAGCAATTGATCAAGGTCAGAACTCGTAAAGTTTTGACCGTCGACTAAATCGGCACCAAGCTCTTTTCTTGTTAGCGATCTTTGTGTTGGTGTTGCTCCGTCTTTAACAGCAGCCAGCCTCGTAATAACATTGCTAAGTTGCTCTGGGCCATACATCCTAACTGACAGGTCTGGAAGTAGGGTTTCGTTGTCGAATGTGGGCATGTTTGCAATGTGCCCGTATAACGCTTTGCGTTGACTCGGATTCAACTTCTTTATGTCGCCAGCTTCTTGACCAGTAACAGACCGTACTAAAGTCCCAAATGCTTCACTGCGAAGTTCATCTTTGTGAAGTCTTATATTCTTTAGTTTTAATAAGTCCTTAATTGTTTTACGGTATCGTGGCGCGTCTTCCCACAAAGGCTTTCCTTTGCCCTCGTCTGACATATCGCTTTTGATTTTGTCAACAACAACCTGTTCTGGCTCGTTAATAAGATCGAGTTCGAGTTGTCCGTCCCGCTCCCTCCATGTAACGGCTCTTTGTTGATGAGTCCTGTGAACTCGGTCGTAAAGATCTACGCCACCATTTAAATCATAGATAAAGCTATACGCAATTTCCTTATCAAAATTCTTGATATTACTTGCTGCAGCTTCTATTACTTGGTTGACTTCTGACGGGTTAAGATATTGTCTTGGAGCTACTGCATTAACAGCAGTAATCTCATTACCAAAGTGTGCTTGGTTTCCACTGCCGTCCGATAGTTTTCGTGCTAATGCAGCTTTAGCTAATTCGTCAAATGACTGGTCTTGGTTCACCCACGATTCAACAGGCATTAAACCTACTTCTGGAGTCGTAGTGTACGGCACAAACGAGTCTTCTAGGAATTGACCTGCGTCAGGACCACTTGCTACACCCAACCCTACTTCTCCTGGGCGTGATGGGGTTTCTGCCAGTATGTATGCAACATCAGGTGGCAGAATCATTTGTAGCGGAGACAGGGCAGATACGTCTTCGGGCCTTATGTAAAATGTTTTTTGACTTTCACCTTGAGGGTCAAAGCGTGGACCGTCTGGTGTCTGGGAAATACGTTGCCTGATCGTGGTTCCGTCTGGTTGAACTTCGTATGTACTTCCTCGTGCTGTTGTAAAGCCAGTAGTCCCAATAAGTGCGTCTGCCAGTTCGGTAGGCAAATACGGAGCCAGCAACTGTCTCGCTCTTAACCACTGGTCTTCTGCTGACCCTGTGCCAAACATGTCTTCGCTTGTTTCAGCACCTTCGGTAAGGGATGGGTCACCTCCCATGACGGCTGCAGCAACTGCCCCTGTGTCGTAGCGGTTGTGCGCGGAAGAGTTGCGTATAACAAACTCTCTAAGCTCGTTTCGTTTACTTGCCCCGGCTCTGCTCAAGCGATCTGATACTAAAATCTCGTCTAATTGTTGAGGTGTGAGCTCGCCTTCCGTAACTCTTAGTACAATTTCTTCAAGTGGCATTCCGCCAATGTTATCAAGCTCTGCAAAAGTTGCTCCAGCTTCAGACCGCACCTCTGCGTCTCTTCGTGTTGATTCTTCGTACAACTGCTGATCGCGCAAGAAATCTCTTTCTACACGCAACTGAGCTTCAGCTTGCAGTTGCTCAGGAGTTAGTACTTCGTAATTAGAATCTTTTTGAGCATTGATCTGTTGCTCGATTTTAATTTGATCTGCGTGATACTCAGTTCTTTTCCTGAACTGTTCTTGCCTTTCGTCTTCTGTAAGGTTGGGGTTAGCTAATCCAAAGCCTGCACCACTTGTTATCTGCATAGCTTCTGGTATGCCAGGCTTGCCGTCTTCTGTGCGACCACGCCTTCTCAGGTCTCGCTCTTTAATCTTTCTGGCAGCTTGCAGGTCGAGTCCTAGCGCGTTACCACCAGCCCTTCTTGTAGCCATGTTGAGCAGTACTGCCATAACACCACCAGCACCACCACCAACCGTAGCTGCGTCAAAGAGTTCTTGTCCTAAGTTTGCGTAAGCTTCATCGTCGTATAGTGCTTGTGCTACACCAGCGGCTCCAATCGTTTGAATGCTTTCTTGAAGAGCTTCTTCAGTAGCACCAGCAATAGCTGCCTTGTGCCATGGTGTGCCCTTTGACGCAATGTTTGCACCATGCTTTAGACCACGGGCAATTTCTGATTTTCCAAATATTCCACCTGCTGCTCCGCCTAACGCACCAATACCAATAGCTTCTGTTAAGGCTAGTGGCACGGTCATTCCGTAGCCTAAGAGCTCTTTGACAGCCGATACGTCTTCGCCTGTCCGTTCTTCGTAGTCTGCTACCTGAGCAGCGTGTTGACCCCACTGTATTGGAACACTAAACGGTGCGATTAAGGCTGCTTGATCCAGTGTTCCTTTTACGAACCTTCCGGTTGCAGCTGCGCCTTGGCCGGACACACCCATCCGTGTTGCAAAGTCTGCTGCTGCAGAACCAGCTTTAGGTGACAACGCCCTGGCTGATGCTGGTAAGTACTGACCCATCTTTAAGGGTTGAAGCGCACCAATACCAGCCCAGTACGCTAAACCTGACCCTAGACCCTGACCTAGTTTAGCTAAGTATGAATCAGCGTATCTTTCGTTTTGACCTAGTTGTTGCAGAAAGTCTTGAGTTCTTCGTATCTTGCGTTCAACAGCAGTGTCTTTTGTGGGCGTTAGTATGCCTGCCAAGCCACCGAGGCCCGACAACACGGTTCCGTAATAACCCTTCGGGATACCCTTTAGGCCCTCAACTGCAGCCCCGAACAGATTGCCGTCACCTTCTGGTTCGCTAGAACTATAGTCGTTGTAATACTGCCCGTATTCCATAGGATACGCTTGGGCAATTTGCGCGAATAAACTATCTAGCTGACTACGGCTCGCGTCAGGTGGAATGTATATCTCTCGGCCATCAGGCAGTCTGTAATAGTCTTGTTGAGACATGTCTACCCGAGGTACTTGTCGTCGTCACCAATCTCTCTAACGGCTGTCTCAAGTTGATTAAAAGCTGGAATCCCAGCCACCAGTTTCCACGCCCCTGGAAGTTTATGTGTTATCCCACTAAGACCTGCACCATAAAGCAAGTTATCTAACCCCCATCTGTTTCTATCGCCTGACTCACCCGCAAGCCTACTTAACATTTCAGTGTTTACCATGCCGCCGCCTATGCCGCCACCTTGTAATGTTCTCATAAGCTTTTGTCGTATAAATGCAATCTCTGCATCACTATACGGACTCATAGCTGGGGCCTCTGCATGATCTTTTAAAATTCTTTGTACAGAAGATATCATGCTGGCAGGATACATGTCTCGCCCTCTTTGATACTCTGTTTCGCTTTGAAGTGCAGCGAGACGCGCTTGATCAAATCGTTCTCCTGCCCGGAGTCGTTCACCAAGTTCGCCTTCCAACGTAGCTCCAAGACCAGCTTGTTCATCTTCTAGGGCCGATATTGCATCGAGGTACGCTTTTGCTTCTGCGGTGCCTTCTTTGTCAAAGTCTCTTATGCGATCACCAATCTGACTAAACCTGCTATCTCCACCCATGTTTCTTGCGGCCATCATGTCGCTTATGGCTTTAAGTCCTGCACCACGCCTGCTTGCAGCATACTGATCCTCAGTAGGTCTCAACCTTTCTACGTCAGCAATACGTCCAGGGTATTTTTTTAATTGTTCTTCAATAATCTTTTGACGAGCAAGCTCGTGTGCATTTGGCGTAGATGCAGTCTCAGCTAATTCATCCATCATAGCTAATTGTCTTTGATAGCCTGAGCTCACACCTGAAGATCTTACATCTCCTCGTAGCATTTCTTGGAAAAGATCGTCATCAATCTCGTCATCTCCTCCAAACAAAGATTCTCCTAACATTAAAGCTCCTATTCCGCCTATGTTGAGGCCAATCTTTCCTTTGTTTCTTCGCAGAAAATCAAATATGCGAGAACCCATACCTGCTCCACCTGCTGCACCTGCGCCACCCCCCGGTATCCATTTAGCGCGTGGAGCTTGCCATGGAATTACAGCGGTTCCTGTACTTGCTGGTGCTCCCGACGCTCCACCCAGCCTAGCAGGCAACCTGCTTCTTATAGTTGCTGGTAGCTTGCTACCAATTGTAGCAGGCAATTGACTTATGCGAGGTACAAGACTTGTGCCTCGCTTCTGCAGGTTTAGTAACAACTGAAGACCTTTAGCACCTGCAGCTGGACCTAACATTGGTGCTGTGCCGTACATTATCGGCCCAGATCCCTCTGCTATTGATTGCTCATTAAGTTCGCGAAACGATCTGCTTGGCCCCGTAATCCCAAATCGATCATCTATAGCCCTGAGCGTATCCATAAAGCTAGGATCACCTAGGTCTCCTAAAAAATCTTCTTCTTCTTGCTCACCATAAAAACCACCTGTTTGGTACTCTGGCACTAACCCGCCACCAGCGGCTCTCATCGGCATACCCGCTGTCATAGCACCGCCTTGGGGCATACGTGGCATACCAGGCATAGAGCCACCAGCACCACCCGGAACAGAAGGCACTCCCGGTGTTGGCATCGCCCCTCCTGGACCTTGTCCGGGCATAGCCGCCATGCGCTGGCTTGGCCCTTCAGGCATAAACGGATTTTGTTCTTGCCTTCTTGGCTGTGATTCTAGGTACTGAGCAAGTTTGCTTGCTATGTCTTGTCCGGGCTCAGGTATTCCCGCTATCTGTTCTAGTTTTTTTTGAGCTTCATCAAGCTTCTTTAGATCTTCTGCCCTAGCGGCTACTACATGTACAGGAATTAATGGGTGATAACCTTTTTTAAGGACATCAGCTAGTTCCTTGCGGGTCATGCTTTCCGCGTAACGTTGGGCATCTAAAATACTCATTGGTAGTGTATCCTTCCGCCTGCGTACAAGCCGTCAATAAGTCTTCGATGATACGGTGCCATAATTCCTAGGTTAGATCCACCTATGTAGCCACCACCCGCATTACCCTGTATGTAGCCACCTGCTGCATTTTCATCCGCTATTGGATTGCCTGTTGCTTGTAAGCCTAAAGCGTCAAGAGCACCTTCTTGTGATTGGTCAGGATCTAAAGCGTTAGGGTCTGGAGTTGTCGTTGTAGCGTTAGGGTCTGGAGTTGTTGTAGTGCTGTCTGAGAACGGGTTGCCACCAGCTTGCCAATCTTGATAAGAACCCAATGCTCCAGTTACATCAGACATAAACCCTGGTGCTGCCTGATAGTCGCTAATCACCTGAGTGTTCTGGTACGGCAACTGATTCATCATGCTTAGTGCGGCTTGCGTCTGTTGCTGTGGGTACTGTTGCTGCCTCAAGAAGTCTTGGTAGCCAATGTCGTAATCTCTTTGCTGTTCCTGCTGTGTCCTGGCTCCTGCTTGCTCCATCGCTTGCAGTCTCTGCATCTGCATCTGCTGCTCTCTCTGAGCTTGTGCGCCTATGCCACCAGCCATGTTAGCCATCTGTGTACCCATCTGACCAACCTGCCCGAGCAGCCTGCCTTGAGCATCAACAGCACCCTGTTGTCTGCCAAGCATTTGGCCTGAAGCCTGCAAGCCCTGCAAGCCTAGCTGTGTACCACCTTGCGCTGCTCCGTAGCCCTGCTGTTGCGCGAGCAATGCTTGCTGCTGTCCTCTTGATTGTGCGAGAGCTGCTTGTTGCTCTGCTGTCAGCTGTTGTCCTAAACCAGCCTGTTGAGCAGCCCTATCCGCTTGGAACGCCTGCTGTGCAGATGCAAATGCGTCTTGTTGGGCACCGCCAATAATGTCTGCGGCCTGTCGAGATACGTCCCGAGCTTGCTGTGCGGCCTGAACACCCTGTCTCATGCCACCGAGGTTTCCTGTTGTAGCCGCCTGTGACGCGAGCTCTTGTCCCTGTATCTGCTGGAACTCTCTAAGAGCTTCTAGCTGTGGGTCAGTGACACCCTTGGTATACTGAGACATGTAGTCTTGCAGATTAGCCTGAGTTTGCATCTGCGGAGCACCTGCCTGCTGTCCTACGCCACGCATAGTTTGAGCAGCCTGACCAGCCTGTTGTTGTGACTCAACCCCAGTAGCTCTCATTCCTGCACCAGCAAGTTGACCTTGCAGTTCTGCGCGTTCACCTAGCTGTTGTGCGCCTGTAGCTCCTTGCGAAAACTGCTGCGCTAATTGACCGTACTGTGGCTGTAGTCCCTGTAAACCTTGAGCAGCACCACCAACCATCTGCTGGGCTTGTGTATACGCCTGTGCGGCCTGTTGTGTACCCGCAGGGCCTGTACCGCGACCGTATGCACCGTAAGCCGCCCTAGCTAGAGCTTGGTCTCCGGTGGTTGCTGCTAGTCTCTGGCCTCCGTATGCGGCGTATGGCTGGCTTGCAATGTTTTGTATGTTGCCCGTCAACTGGGCAGCTAACTGCTGTTGTTCAGGTGATACGTAAGACTGCACCATCCTTTGCTGGGTAGGTGCCCCACCAGTCTGATATCCTGGGATTCTGCCACCAGAAGCCATGCCCAAAAGCGCATCGAGACCTTGTTCAGACCTGTCTCTATTAGAGGCACGTATCATTCTACCAACTAGTCTTTGTATATCAGACGGAATTTCTCCGCCCATTTGATACTTTGGATATTGCTTACGCATACCTGTCACCGTAACTCAAAGGCAATACATCTTCTAGATTTATTGGATCGGGCTGTACTGCTGTTCCGGTCCTGTCTATTCTTACGTCGTCAACAAACTGGTCCATAACATCTGCGCCACGCTCTGTGTTGCCACTGCCTAAGTGGCCTACGACATCACCAGGAACAATGTACTCTCCTGCAGACACAGCTATGGTTTGAGTGTCGCCGTTAGCGTTCATCGTAGCGTCTACAAAGATGTCGTCCGCCATAGCATCTCCGGTTCCGCCATTAATTAAACCACCAGTTTGCATTCCTGTCATTGCTTGCTGTTGAACCATCTGCAAAAGTGCCGTAAGGTCTGACGCACTCAGTTGATATTTTTCCATTAACTGTTTGATGGTGTCCTGCGAGCCAACAGATCCTTGCTCAAGCTCTACAGCGGCCTGAACCAAGGTTTGCATATCTTCTGGGGTCATTGTTTCTACCAAGCCACCCTCAGCCATTCCAAGCCTAGCTAGTAGACCTGCACCACCTTCGTCTCCTGCTGCTTGGAAATCTGCTGCAGTTCTTGGTAGTTCGTGTGGGTTAAATCCACCAATGTCTCGGGTAGCTGGCTGGGCAGCGTTGGGATCAAACCATTTTTTCTCACCAAAGAAGCCTGAGCCCGCTCCAGAATCTTGAAGAGTTCCTGCAGTCTGTGGCGCAGCTGGACCAGTCGGCATTGTCCTTTGCTGTTTTGGTGCCATCAACTCTGCATCTCTTTGTTTGAGCAAGTCTGGGTTCTGCATTCCTGGTAGAGATGTTGGCGTGGGATCATACTGGCTTGTGTTCTCCACAAAGCTTCCGCCAACACTTGCTATGTCATCTGCTGGTTTGCCCTGTGCGATTGCTCGTATGTTTTCCATCTCAGCCGATTCATCTGGGCCAGAGGTTAACATGCTTTCAGGATCCTTGGTGGCAAACCTTTGTGCCATGAGTTCCTGCTCTGGGGTCATGCGGTTGCCACGATCCCCTTCTTCATATGAATAGTCTGGGTTTGCACGGCCACTTGTTGTTTCACCTCTTTCGCCACCAAGCTCGCCACCTTCTTCACTGCGCCTGCCACTGTCTCTAGATCTTCTTTCTTCACGGCGTTCGCCACCGCCCTCACTGCCCATGAGACCACGGCCTTCGCCACCTGCTTCGCCTCGTCTGCTACGATCTTCTGACTCATCACCTTGACCGCGATCTCTGCGACGGGATTGCCTGCCGCCCGTTTCACCTTCTTCTGTCATGCCAAAGTCCATAGCAGCTGCTGTCTGCGGAACAGCTTGTCTGACTTGATCTAAAACAGGACTAGGCGCAGGTTGTGGCATCATCAGATCGTCGCCTCCAACGGGTGCGCGATTGATTAGTGCTGGTGGCATCGGAGGGCTGTCCTCACGAATTGGCTCAACCATAGCAGTTGGTTGAACAGGTTGTGCTTTTACAGGAGGGGCCATCGCTGCAGCAGGAGCACCTTGTGCGGCCATACCAGCCGCTGTCTGGGGAACTGCTTGTTTAACTTGGTCAAGAACAGGATTAGGAGCAGGCATTGGCCTGTTTGCAGGCGCAGGCGGTGCCACTGGAGGTGGCGGCGCAACAGGCATTGCGTCCGGCATAGCTGGCATCATGTCAGGACCAGCAGCCATTGGAGGTGCAGGTGGTGCAACTGGCTGTGGCTGTACCGGAGGAGCTAAACGCCTAACGTTTCTTCGTCTAGAAGGTCGAGACGGTCTCATGCCACGAGTGGTTTGTGGCAAGAATTGAGACATTTCTTCGCCCATCAATCCACCAATCTGATACTCTGGAATCATGCCTCCTTCTGCAGAGTACACAACAGGTTGATTGCCATATGTCAGTTGTCCTGCTACGCCTGTCGGTGCAGGAACCGTGCCTTGGACCCCCGGTGGCATTACTCGGCCAGCTGTATTCATGGGGTTAGCCATGCCCATGTCACCAAACCCGCTTTGTTGGGCTTGTTCCGCAGCTTGTTGTGCATCGGCTCTTTGACCAGCGGCTTCACCAACGGTTAACGCCAGTGCATCCCCTACGTTTACATCACCTAGTGCTCCTAATACTTCTTTTCCAACATCTTGATTTGTAAACGCTTCTTTGATTCCACCTAGTATGCCCTTGCCTTTCAAGCCTTCAATGCCTCCAAGCTTTGAAGCTATGCCCCCAAATGCAATGTTTCTTCCAACATTTCTTGCTATGTTGCCAAGGCTAAAGCCCCGTCCAGAAGCTAAGTCGCCAGCAACGGTTCCCAGTGCTCCAAGACCTGCTCCTGCTAATGTCCCTACGCCCGGCACCATTGACACAAATGGCGCAGCCGCACCAGCAACTTTACCTAATCCTTTTCCTAATGACTTAATCCCCTTCATTAAGCCACCAAGGAAGTAACCTTCTATTTCCCCACCTTGTGCATACATGGGGATCATGCCACCACCAGCAAGTCCTGTGATTCCTCGACGACTTGCTAGTTGCTGTCGCAACATGCGTTCTGCGCCTGGGTCATCAAGAAACAGAGGAAAACGCCCATGTTGAAGGAAGTACTCTGCTCTCCTTCTGTCGTCACTTTTTACTATGTCGCTAAAGTCTAGGTTGTCCCGAAAGTTTGCAAAGTCTCCAACGTCACCGCTTTGACGACGAAGTCCCATGGCCGTCATGATTAAAGGTTGTTGCTCTACCTCTACATCAACCCCTTCTATCACATGAGGACGGAACATACCACTAGGATCTAGTGGTTTCTGGAAATCACCCGGCTCTACAACAAAGTCCTCTATACTAAAGTCTTCAAAAGGCATTCCGATTTCTGGAAGATCCGCTGAGGGTCTACCTATACGCCTGTCTGCGTCACGAGCCATTCGCAACATTGCTGGAAGGCTTCTGCCTTCAATTTCAGCGACCCTAGGTCTAGAGCTCGACAACACTTCTGCCACATCCATAAGGCTAGGCGCGTCTTCAGGCATATCACGCTCTGTCATTTCGCCCACAGCGTCTATAAGCTCTCTCTGTTGACGACGACGAGAAGGTTCTATGTAAAGCTCTCGTATCTCTCGTTCAGTAAGCTGGTTTGCTGCCTTGCCTGTAAATGGATCTGTTTGTGGTAGTGTGTTTACCGTAGTTCTTTCACGGCTAGGCATTCCACCCGGATGCTCTCTGCGTCGAACGACTTCCATTGTTCTTGGCACCACACTATCAAGAGGGGGAAGTGGCCGTGTTCTTTCTCTGTTAAACTCCTCTATTTCACGGCGACGTTCGGCTTGCTGAGCTCGTGATACTTCTGGGTTAAGAGTAGCTTCGTCGTACCTTCTAGCAGACTCAACCAGTTGCCTAAGATCGCCACCTTCTTGATAACCCGGAATCATACCACCCGCCTTTCTCTCTACTGGCTCAATTTTTAGTCTCCACTCTTGCTGTCCTAAAGCTGGACCACCACCACCGCCACCTGCTGGGCCTCCTCCTAGTGATGGAGGGGGTGACAATGGCCTTGCAAAACCAGCCCCACCAGGCGCAGACCCCGGTCCACCCATTGGTCTTGGCATGGGCATATCCTGCATAACCCGTTGTTGACTTTGGGGCATTGCCTGCCGAAGAAGTCTTGGATTACTACGGTTATTAAACCCACTATAATCTGGCTGTGGGTCTTGTATGCCCATCTGTCTTTTAAGCTGTGCGAACCTGTTAGTAATATCAGGAGTTAACTGGCCTATGGCCGCACCAGCAGGACTTCGACTTAAAGCAGTGTGATCATCTACTTGTTTTTTTAACGTCTCGTATTCCGCTTGCATTTCCGGTGTTACGTCAACGTTAGGCCCTTGGTTAGCTATGGGGTTAAACGGCTGTTGCATCTGTTGACGAAACAACTGCTGTGCAGGCATAGGTGGCCGACGCATCATTAAGCCACGCAATCCTCGACCACCATACGGAGACATTCTGAGCATTAGCTAGTCTCCACGCCAAATAACGTAAATGCTATTTCGTCAGCTGCTGATGATCTCACAGTTACTATGTCTCCGTCCTGCAGGGTAATGCCAATAATTAAGAAGACAGAATCATTGGCTGCTAATGCTTTCCCGTAGTACAAATAGTGTTCATTTGCGACGGTTGCACCCAGCGGACGCACGGCCACTCTAATGTTTGGCGTGTTCCCTGTGAGATTGCAGGCGACAAGTGAGCTTACTGTGGTCTGAGTATCTTCAGGCACAGTGTACAGATCTGCATTGTTTGTATCTGCGGGTGCTACTTGCCCCAGTACTTTTAATGTATCAGCCATTACTAGCTCCTAGCAATAAGAACTGATACTTACGCAATGACAAAGAACTGTCTCTGTCGCTTTGAGTTTTGACAGAATGTATGTCACTACTGACATCCTGGAAGTTTTGTTCAATAGTTCTTCTAGATATACCTTCGTTTACTTGCTCATATTCTTCGGTAGCAACGTTTAACGGCCTATAAACTTTAAGCGTCATCGTCTGTTGTCCTGTCTTCCGTCAAGCCTTACATAGCCTATGCGCCAGCCATAACCTGAGCCACTGCTTTGTACCTTCATTGACACTTGGCGAGCTCGTGCTCGGATGTGTGCCTGATCAGTACTTGATGTAAACGCAGCAGACGCTATCGATGCTTGACTATCTGCGGGAAAGTTGTGGCCGTTTAAGCTGATCGTTACTTCATCGCCAGAATCAGCTTCCTTAAAGTAAATGTCAGGTATAATTCTGTGTATAGACCATGTGTGATCCCCTTCACCCAAGTCCATATCCGCAGTTTCTATATAAGCCGACATTGCAGATCCGTCATCGTCATAACCGGACTCATGGTTGTATAGCACGTTTTCGTAGCACACCTCTACTGTGCCACCGCCGCCAGTATCTGCCGTTGCTGTGTCCGCAATCGTAATTGTGTAGTTGTCCGCATCTGTAACAGAAACAACGGTATGCTGGTTATTTAATAGCACTGCTTCTAGACCGCCTACCGCTGATGCACCTTTTATGATAATTACGTCATCTACGGACAACCCATGACTCGGGCTGTAAATTGAAACATTGCTAGTAGAAGATGTGTTTGTTGTCAGCGGATTATCAGACAGACTTTTTTTAATAATTGACGATGCTAACGGGTACGTTTTAGTTACCGCTTGATTCCATTGCCCCCGACCAAGGCTTCCTGTGTACCACACGTTTTCTTCGTAGTTATAGATAACGTACTTGTCGTTTGTCCCGTCTCCTGACGCAGACGGATAAAACCATATGACTTCAGAAAAGTCAGGATTAGAGCCCGCAACCACTTTGAATGTCTGGTCTTTATCAAAGTCATCAAACACGGTAGTCAGCACTGGGCATGGTAGCTTTTGTACACTACCTGCGTACTTATAAAACGCGCCTCGATCCATAAAATACACTTCACCGTTTGCGTTTACTGCCGCATTAGGTGAAATCATGGACATCCCTCTAGCTACTTCAGTAAACGAAAAGTAGAAAGGGCTACCAACATACCTCATACTAACAATGCCAGCGTCAGTCCAGATAAGAATTTCTTGTCTGGTAGCAAGGCCCCCAATAATCTCAGAACCTGATGACAGTTTCTGTCCACCAGCACTGTTTGTAGATAGTGCTTGCCATGTCCCCACAGTCTCTGAGCTCGACCACCGAACATTTAAGGGATCAATGTCTGTGGAGTTTACATCTGTTGCACCCAAGCATACTACATGCCGACCTACATCAGACATTAAAACTTGGAGGGCACCAGCTGGGGCATAGTGTGTTCCCGCTTGGTAAGCGGCTGTAACACTGCTGCCGCCACCTGTAGTTGTGCTACTTGCTGTGTCACCCGTATCTACAGTAAATGTGGTTCCGGTAGGAATGCTCGCAATCGTATGCTCTTTGTTAATGCTTGCTGCAGCTACGCCGCCTACATCAGCTGCGCCTGCTAAAGTCACCTTATCCCCTACAGCAGCCCCGTGACCACCCTTGTCTGTTACAGTGATAACGCTTGAAGTGTTTGTTACTGATATCGGGTTTGACAAAAGAGTTACCGACCTGCGGACAACTTCTTCTAGTGGTATGGCTCGGGTTGATGTTCCATTGCTTTCGTCCCAGTAAAAGATTTTACCCTGACGAACACAAGCGAGCATGTCATCACCAAAGTTATCTATTGACCACAAGCGAAGCTGACTTGCTTGGCCGATGCCTGCAGCAGAACCCCACGTGCTAGATCCCCAAGTGCTTGATCCCCATCCACCACCAGATACATACGTATCTAGTCCAGTGTTAATCTGGAATGCTGCTGTTACGCTTGAGCCTCCAGCGGCAGTATCAGTAGATGTAGCTTGTGCGCTACACACAATACGAAACTTTGTATCTGCGTTGGTCCCATCTGGCGCACCTAGGGCTACAATGCGATGCTCAATATTAATTTTAGCGGCTGCAATGCCCCCAGAGTCGGCTGCGCCTGCTAAAGTTACATAGTCCCCTACAACTGCACCGTGATTGCTAGATGTTGTTACCGTAACTACTGCCGTTTCATCTACGGTAGCAAGTGGGTCTGTTCCTAACGATACAGTGCTACGGACAGGTGTTACATCGTAGTAAGCACCACCAAGGTTTACGTATAGTTTTAAAGTGGTGCCCAACCCTATGTACTTGCCACCACTATCCGTTACCCAATCGTGCAAGCTTCTGCAAACGCCAAGAAATCGATCAGTGATATACTTGCTCCAGCCACCGATCTTTTCTACAAACCCCTTGCGAAACCTGACCTTATCAGCGTCATACCAAGTACCCTCTGCAGAATACCTGGTACCATCCGTAAACATCCCCGGCTTTGGGGCAATCTTCATGAATGGCATATTACAACTCTGCTTTATAACGCGAGCTCTCTATGCTATCAGTGCAACGCACATTGCTAGGTGCGTCCAAAGACCGACAACTACCCGTCGTAGAGCATCCCGTTATTAAAAACAAACTTATAAACACCACTTTTACCATTTGACCTTGTTGGCCCAGTAGGCCGCACTCATCTTACCCTTCTTAATGTTCTTAGCGTGACGAGCCTTAAAGCTTTTGCGCCTTGCTTTGCCTTTCTTTGTTTTAGGGTTCTTGCCTGCACCGCTAACGCCCTGCTGACCAAACCTTATAAGTCGCACCTTCTCACCTTCTTTGGCTAAAACAGCATGTGACTTTTTAGCTTTAGGAGTGCGCTTAGGCTTGTTGTAGCCAGAAAACCGTTCACCGCGATACGTAATAGCCATTAATTTTGTGGTTCTGTTTTTATCACAAAGTGCGGACTGTCCCCCTCCAGGTTCCCGCCAATAATTGTTGAAGGAGAAAGCCCTGCTGCAGCTAAGGCAAAGTTTAACTGAGCCTGCGTGTTGTTGTTGGCCTCAATTAACTCTGCAAAAATTCTTGCTTGCTCAAGACTAAGAGATACTACGGTTTCATTACTAACCACCTTGCCGTTAGTCTTTTCTGCTTGCGAGTCTTTCTTTGAGGTTTGCTGTTTCTGCTTCGACTGATGCGAGACGTTCGCCATGCGTATCCACCTTTGTTCCGATACGGTTTACAGTGCGCTCAATTTGAGCGAGGGACTGTTTAGCCCCATTTAGTCCTGCCTTCACCCCGCCATAAGCGGCCCCTGCTGCGGCTGGTATAGCGAGTAAAGACATTAGAGTAGTCACGTCACTCTCCATCATCCTCGTCCCAAGGCAAAGCTGGGTTATCGGTTGTGGGGTTAGCGTTTTCCTCTAATTCGTTTTCAACCAATCTCTCGTAGAGTTCGGTTTTTGATATCATCTCTTCTGGGTCGTCTGGATTTTTAGACGGAACCATCTCTGAATCAAATGTTGTTTTAACCCATGTCAGCACAGCATCTTGGGTTAAGTCGGCATACGGAGTGAAGTCGTCTGGGTTTGGTTGACCTACACGCAGTGATCCGTACACACTGGCTACATTAGGAACTGTCTCTCCGGCAGAGTCTACATAGGTGCCGTCTTCGCCAACTAAACGCCACTGCACGAAGGTAACTACATCTGTTAGACCGTCTAAAGACTTATCTACGGTCATGCCGTCTACTTGCCATGTAAGTGTCATCTTAGCCAGCACTTATTTTTAAAGTTCCAGAATCGTTGTACAAGGCGGTCGCTACACCAGGGTCGGACGTTGGAAGATTTCCCATTAAGACATAATTGCTTCCTAGCCTTAACGCTTCAGCTCCACCAGCCACAAACCTTAAATAGCCTTCGGATTCTGTCGCAGCGTGATTATAGGAAATAGTTCCGCGATACTGTTCTGCACCAGACGTACCTTCAGCAAAGTCTATTCGGGCTTGACCTGTATTGCTTGTAGCAAAGGTCATCCCAGTGCTACCACCCGTATTCGCAATTACGAATTTGTTTGAACCAGAGTAGTAGTTATGTGGTGATGCTGTGCCCAATCCAAATCGGCCACTGTCATCTATTCTAGCTCTTTCAGAGTTGTTAGGGCTAAAGATTAAAGCACTGTCGGTGTCAAGTTCTAAGGATGTGCCGTTCAGTGTGACGAACGACCTTAGCGTTCCTGATGCGTTAAGAAATCGCAACATCGAATTGTCGGTGCCGCCGATTGTGGTAATTCCGTCAGCAATGTCTAACCAATCGCCACCGACGTTGACCGTTCCGTCAGCTTCAATGGTCATGTTAGTCGAGCCACCGTCTTGGAAATACAGGTTTGCCCCAGACGGTGCGTTTATGTAGGCGTGATCGGCGTTAATTGCCCCTAACTGAAATGTCCTGTCTCCAGATATAATATTCAGATAAGAACGGCTTGATGTGTCAGTTGTGTCGGTGTTCCTAAAGTAGAAATGGCTAGTATTGTTTTGATTGTTTTGTGCGTCAAAGGTGCCAGACGGGCTTATTGTCCCGATGCCAACCGCACCGCTTGTTAGGCTAACGTTCAAATTGGTTGCAGTGGCACCCGTGCTTCCACCAAAAGAGGCTACGCCGTTATCAGACGAGATGTAAAGCGAATCATTGCTATCGCGAAGCCGTATGTAAGCGTCTGTATCAGTTGAGTAAAAATCAGCAAGTTCTTCACTAGCTGAAGTAACTGTCAACTTGGCATTTAATGTGGTCGTACCCGACACATCTACGTTGCCGTTAAAGTCTAGTGCGGTTGCTGCTAGATCAATCTCATCTGTAGCAGCAATGGTCATAACCGTTGCTGATGAGGCGGCAATCCGCTGAGACGCATCGTAGAACTGCAACTGGCGTGTGTCGTTTAACAACAGGCCTGTATCTGCAACATGAGTCAAGCTCACATCTGAGTCAGCACCAAAGTTTAAAACAGCCGCATCGCTTGCAAGTGATAGGTCGTCTCCAACACTGGCATCACCACTCATGGTTACTGCGCCAGTTAATGTGCTTGCACCAGCTACGGTGAGTGTGCTGCTCAGTTCTAGGTCAGCAAACGCATCCAGCACTGCGGCACCAGAGCCCGCACCGTCCGTATAGACTGCGGCAACCTTACCGTTGCCAATCGTAATGTTAGCACCAGAGCCCTGACTGATAATGATGTTTTGAGATCCGCTTGTAGCGTTCTCAATAAACCACAGCTTGTTAACCGTGTTAGGTGCAATGGTGATTGTGCAGGCAGAGTCGAGTGTTCCTGTGTACTTCAGGAAAATCGCCCGGCCTTCGTCAGCTGCACCGTCTGCAATCGTCGTTGTGTGGGTATCAGCGTTCGTGGTAATCGCTTCTGTGCCCGATCCAAACGCATCAGCAATGAGCTCTAGGTTTGTATTGGTCTTAGTGCCCCAAGTTCCCGACTCATCACCTGTGGTAATCTCAAGTAGCCGAAGGTTGTTTACGTATGTGCCCATGCTTGATTCCTATTGTTATCTCTCTATGACTGCCCAGCTTGGAGTCTGTGAATCACTAACGGATGACCAGCCTGGGGTCTGAGAGTCTGACACTTCTGACCAACCAGGAGTCTGTGAATCTGAGACTTCTGACCAATTAGGGGTCTGTGAGTCGCTGATTGCTGTCCAGTTCGGTGTTTGTGAGTCATCTATAAGTCCCCAGACTTGTGCGCCACTAGTCGATGCTGTTGCCTCTACGCCAGTTACGTCAACCGATACTGGTATAGAAACAGTTACACTTCCTACTGCACCAGTTGCTGATGTGCCCGTAACACTGACGTTACCTTCTCCGGTAACTGTTACTGACCCAACACCACTAGTTGCGGCAAGTCCGGTAGCGGATATTGAGACATCTACAGTAACCGATACCGATCCTAATGCGCTCGTCGCTGACAGTCCTGTGACAGTAACGTTTGCATCACCTGCAACTGTTACAGAGCCAACTGCACTCGTGCCAGCTGCTCCCGTTGCGGTAACATTTGCCGTCCCTGTTACTGTAACGGTTCCTACTGCTCCTGTTGCTGCTATACCCGTAGGAGCAACATTTGCATCTGCTGTTACGGTTACACTTCCTACCGCACCAGTTCCTGCTACACCTGTCTCAGTAACATTGGCATCGCCTGTTACCGTAACAGATCCTACTGCACCCGTACCTGCTACACCTGTTTCTTCAACAGGTATGGGCTCACCCCATGTGCCAGAACCCCAAGTGCCTCGGCCCCAGCCTGTTACATTTGCCACTTTAGGCTATGCGAATTATTGCATTACTCGCATCAGCCGCAGGAAAAGCAATCGTAAACGTACCAGCCGTAGCTGTTTTGTCTGCACCAAAATCCAACACGAGGACAGATGTGTCACCACTTGTGTCTTCGTTAAAGATTAATGCACCCCTAGCCGTAAATGTCGCAGTAGACCAAGAAGTATCCGCAAAGTCAGTCAGAGCCGTTGTTCCACTAGTCGATGGATCTACCCGAGTCAGCGTGTTTCCTTTAGCGGTATAGTTTGTACCACTGATTTCATTGCTTGTCGTATACGCCGTAGTACTAGCACCCAGTGAAGCACTGCTTGTGTACAAAGCAATCTTAAACGTGTCACCACCCGAGTTGAGAAAGTTGTGCTTTGCTTCCAGCAACTCTTTCTTAAACGAGGTACACATTGCCTGAGATATAGCCATTAAAGTTTCTCCACTGAGTTAGCCAAATCATTATGACCTGCTGACCTAAGCAAGGTAATGACCTTTGAGCGATCTTCTTTGATCGCTTCACATATGTAATACTGCACTGCTTTATGTATGTACGACTTAAACGCCTTAGCTTGCTCTGCAATAGCAGGATGAGCGTTGCTACCAACTGATACTATAGTATCTACGGCTCTCTCAGCCCAGTGACTAGGTCCAAGGTTACCATTTGCACTTGTTGTTACTGTTACACTGCCTACACCTGAGTCTAAGTCAAACATTAGCTAGGCACCACTCTTATTGTACCGTCGCGATACTCGTCCCCAGTCATTCTACCCTCTGCTTGAATCTTCAAGCCTGCCAGGGCATCGTCGTATCTCTGTTGGTACATCTGAATCATGTCTGGCTCACCTTTCATGTACACATAAGCCTCGACCAACGAACCGTACAGCAATACGGTATCTGCGTTTGTACCAAGCCATGAAGTACTATCTGTTACGATAGAATTAGGCTGGTAGTAGTAGTGAAGCTCAGTTGTGTAGTTTGAGTCAGGCGTTGGCCCAATAATAAATGTGTCGCTTGCAAAAATGCCGTAATACTTCGGCGTACCTTTTGTTGAAGCATTCGGGTATGTCGATCTTATAAAGTTTGAATCTTTGTTCAGCAAAAAGATCTGATTGCTAGAGCTCGTTATTGACAAAGACAAAGGAAACAAAAAGTCCGTTGGCATTGCTAAGTATGCAGTGCCGTCTGTCATGCTTCCTGAAACATTCTTACGATTGACTGGCAAGTTTACTGCACGGTAAATGCGCTGTTCTGCTTGCTTTACAAACGTTGGTATGGCTGCTACAAAATCTGTACCCGTGTTATTGGTATAATCTTTGATAGCAGCCGTGAGCTCAGTATAGTTCATGTTGTTACCGTCACGCTTCCTACCTTGCCATGTGCAAGGATGTTTCCTGATCCGTTTGCACCACCATTGCCGACAGGGTCAAAGGCAAAAAGCTTTCTGCTTGTGTCTTCAGCAATATCGGGCCTAGGGTCTCGCAAAGCCTCTGGGTCTGTGTAATCGCCAAGTCTACCTAAGAAGTTCTGAGGCTGATCCTGGTCAAGCATGTCGCGTCCAACCATTAGGCCAGTCATTCGACCCGCTCTCACTTGGGGGACCAAGTCCTTCAGTTTGTATCTAAAGCCGGTGCGATCACAGAAACCAAAAGCGTACTTACCTTTTGCGAAGCGAGCCACTAGTACCCTCCAGGAATGAAGTGTACTGATGCACGATCACGATCTTCTTGTTGTGCTAAGTCCCACTGAAACTCGTATTCAGCCTTAAGCTCACCAGATCGTATAAACGCTTCTGGGTATTTTTGGGACAGTCTAAACGCCAACCCTGATACCAACGCAGGGAGAAACCGTGCGGGTACATCAGGATTAGTTGAGCCCACAGCACCTGTGTCTTCAATTCGCCTAATTCTTTGGTAAGCAAATGTGTACACCTTATCTGGCGTAGGCCATAAATATGCTACTGGAGCAGCTTGCTGTTTATCAATGTAGATGTTAACAGGGCGACCTTCTGTTTTTTTATTCGGAATAGTTGCATACTGTGACACACTAAACCGGGACAAAGGCAGGTCGTTTTGTGACGTACCCGTGCCATCACGAATCCAGTGCTCAATTAAGTCAATAGTATCAGCTGGTAGTGTTACGGTAGATGTGCCAGCAACTGTACTAGCTGTGCCTTCTTCTACGCACCAGAAGTTTAGTCCTCGATTTGCCCACTCAAGACTTAGCAGGTTTAGTGACCGCCTTGCTGTTTCGATGTCATAACCTGTTTTTGATTGCAGGCCACACCGCTCAAATGCTTCTTCAATAACCTCTGATATTTCTAGGTTAAAGGTCGCTGTTCCAGAGGTAGCCACTATTTACCAACCTTTTTCATTGCCGCTTTATGTGCGGCTGTAAAGGTTGAGCCCGCTTTCATGCGACGGCGCATTTCAGCCATGTGCTTTCTTGTGTGATGCTTCGAGTGTTTCTTCAAAGTATCTTCTTGTCTTTTCGTCAGCGTTTTTTTGGCAGGCATAATCAGCTATCCTTGAATTTCTTCAGGCACTGTCTGTCAAACTGAATAACATCGCCAGGTGTTCTAGAACCTTCCTTGATTATACCACCACTTCTCATACGAGCATAATCTTGCATTGACCCATGTTTAGAAAATGCATTGGTCATGGCTTTCTTTACCATGCCACCACCTGCCATTGAGTCTTTAGCAAACTTTTCTGCTACTTCTGGCTTGTTTGCGTATAAATACCTTCGTTGCTTATCGCTCTTGAAAGGCATTATTCGTAGCTCTTGCCCATCTTCAGTACGATAGCATAGCGATCTCCGCTTGCATGACCCGTAGTAGTAAACATGATGTCGCCTGTTTTACCACTGCCTGAGTTGTTAATGATGGGACCACAAGACCTAAAGTCGAAAAACCCATAACCGCTAAGGGTCCATGCAATTACATCTGTAGATGCGTCCCATAAAAGATCGACACTCATGCCATTGCATTCGTACCAAATTTGCTGAATTGATACACCAGTGCATGCGGCACCAGAGCCCGACTGGGCCTGTAGTGCGGAAACGTCCACCTTCTTGACGGCGGCTTCGCCTGTCCCATCAGAAATATTGGTGAACTTCATAACGACAGATTTGTCGCCATCTTGCAGAGTCTGCGAGGTTACTGCGTCTGCCATTTAAATCTCCTTATGGGAACAAGGGTTCCACCCTACCCATAGCAGAAGATCTGGTCACCCACCCAGGTAGATGGGTGACCCTATCTTGTTAATTACGACTGATCTGTAAACGCAGGTGCATCTGCGCCTTCAGTAGTACCCCAAATAATCCAATTTGTGGAATCCTTCGCCACGATGTTGATCTCCATGAGACCAAAGTCCGTGAGGGTTAGGATTGAGTTGGAGTTGCCATCTGCGTACACGGACACGTTGTCCGCGTTAGAGTCCAGATGGATGACACCACCAATGAAGTAATTGGTGTCGGAACCAGTGTCGATAATCAGGTTCTCAGTTTCTTCTGCCGCTCCACCGTAAATGAACTTAAACGCTACGCCTTCAGAAGGGCTGGGAAGCGTAAGTGTGCGGTTGCCCCCAAGGGCTGGGACTACAACGACCCTGCCGCCATGAGTAGCTGCAGTCAGTGTAGTGTCCGCATCGGACAGGGTTACAGGCGCAACCTGCATCCCTGAACCATCATAAGTAAAGGAGGTCGTAAACGCGCCTGTGGTAGCGTTTTTAGAAACTACCTTGAACCCGTTCTCTGACCTTACTGCGCCACTAAAAGTAGTGTTAGCCATTACATTCTCCTGTCTTGGCTAGTGTCTACCGTTTCCGGTAGTCAGGAAAAAAACTTCTATACTAAGATGGGGCAGGAGCAGCTTTAATGCCACTCCCACCCCATCCATCCTACTTTACTACTTACGCTCCGGGTGATCCCCAGATCCCTAGGGGATCGGAAACTCCAAAGCTGTACCGCTCGCGAGCCTTGTAGCGAACGTTTCCGGTGTCAAAGTCACCGTCCATGCTCGTCTCAAGTGCAACACGATTGAAGTGCTTCATGCCGTTCGGAACATCCGTCAGCAAGAACCATGCGTCCGTATCGGTTAGATAGTGGTTCACAACAGTTCCGCCGGGGACAACACCCATCGAACGCACAGCGTTGATGTCGTTATCAGCAGTTCCAGGGCGAAGGTCAGACTGCATGACCCGTGCCGCGACAAACTGCAAGTCGGGCGGGATCACAAGTGTCTGGGGCCGTGCAGCGATCATTAGACCACGCTCGTCCGTCCACTTGCCAATCTGAATTACGGCAGCCTCAAGAGAAGTCTCGTTGAGGTCAACAGCCGTAGCTGGGCGGTTTGAGTTCTTACCACCCGAAACGAGTGGGTGACCGTCACCACCAGTTACACCGTCACCAGATGCTGTGAAGAGGTTTACGCCATCTCCACTCTGGTAGGCAGCAGTAAATCCGTTGTTTAGAGGAACAACAGCCTTAACCTGCTTGGTGTGAGCCATGGCACGAGCCAAGGCTTTGGTATAACGAGCCGACAGGGAGTCATAGAGATTGTCCTCCATAGCTTCTTCCGTAATGGCGAAGCCCATGGCGATGGTCTCATGGTTGTAGCGAGCCGTAAAGCTCTCCTGACCAGCATCGTAAGAAATCGCAGATCCCTCGTCCTTGACGGGGGCTGCGTCGAAGCCCGAAAGCTTCACTTCTTCCTCAAAAGAACGATCTGAGCTTTCCGTCTCATAGATCGAGGTATGTTCGTCGTCATAACGAGCATACTCCATTCCGAAGAGAGCGTTAAGTCCAGGTAGGAGCTCCTTGAGGAGTTGTGCGCGTGAAATAGCCATTGATCAATCTCCTTACAAGCCAGTGGCGTTGAGGTACTGGTGATTGGAGGCTGACCCACTCGACGCTGCGTTAAACTTCACAATAACGTCGGGATAAGCATCACTTGCAGTTGTTCCGTCTGGCGCAAGGCTCATCGGACCATCTACAAAGTCGAGAATGCGGAGCGGAAGCGTGTTTGTGGTAGCTGGTGTTGAAGCATCCAATGCGTTCTTGGACTTTCCAATTGAGGTGCTACCAGCAGTCTGAACAACAGCCGCATTCAGTCCGCGATCTGTGGTGTTCAGTGCCTCATCACCCTGCATCTGAAATACAACAAACGGGTCGTCAATAACGTAAGCCATCGCATCAGAGGCGACCGTAGACGCAGGCCACTGCGTATTAAAGGTCTTCTGATTCGTTGTGCTTGGCGTATACGAACAACCCACAAAGATTCCGCAAGTTGTGAGCGCGGTAGTTCCGGTGTCTTTTTCAATGTCACCGTCCGCGACACACTTCACGAAATCACCATTAAAAATGGCGGTGCCGTAACCACTGGCAATCGGTAAATGCCTGACCTTGGCTGTCCAAGATCCAGAAGCACTTAAAGTACCAATCGGCCTCGCACCATATGGTGAAGCTGAAGTTGCCATGATTGTTACCTAAAGATTAAACATTCAGTTTGGTAGCATCAGCCTTTGCCGAATGCTACACGAGTTTTTCGATCCGGCGCAAGAACTGGCATCCTGGGATCGTTCTCACGCATATAGTTGTTGTCAACTGCTTGCATCTGTGACTCAGCATGATTTCTGTAATATGCTCGTCTTTGCTCCACAACTTCTTGTGGTGCCTTGCAGAGTAGCAGTCCCCCAACCTCGATTCCTCCCTTGGCTCCAAACTCCGACTTGTGGTCGCTCATAATGTGGAGCTCTGGATGATCTTCGGCACGAACAGGTTCCCAGCCCTCACGAAAACGCTTTGACACGTTTGTGTTATCAGAGCTACCAACCATTGATGTTCGTATCCACCGAAACACCCATCCATCTTGCGGAGTAGGATCGGGAAGGATTGAAGCAGGCTCCCAAGACTTGGCTCGTTCTTCGCTTTCGCGACTATCCAAACCTCTTGGTTCCCGTGGTGCGCGTTCTTCGGACATTATGCCATCTCCTTCATCAGCTGCCTTGCATACTGTTCGTTTGAGAGGCCCAAGCGTTTCGCGAGTCGCACTTGGGTTTCCGTAAGTTTTACTGTGCGTGGTCGTGCTCCAGTGTTCCTGGAGGCCGGTGCTACCACGGATTTTGCTTTTCGAGGTTGAGCAGTATTTACAACAACGGCAGATTGATCGGTGCGCTCGTTGTTAATACCGAGTTGCGTAGGAAAAACTTCTTTCATACGAGAGTCTATTAATTCATAGTACTGATCACTGCTAGGGTCAATACCCTCATTACCTACTAGTCTTTCATGTACACCGTAGGCAAAGCTGGTCATTTCCGGGTCGACACCAAACCAAGGATTGCGTTCTTGCCATTCTAGAGCCTGTGGGTCTGGCTGTATAGGTTCAGGTACATACTGTTGTTGCTGTGCTGCAGTTTCACGGCTTTCTGCCAGCACTTGTTTTTTCCAATTGTCGATAATTCGTTGCGACACTGCAGGAGCAGCTGCTCTCCCTAGCTGTGCATCAGTTAATGCTTTTTGAGCAGCAGCTATTTGCTCTGCATCACCAGATTCATGGGCTGTTTTAAAGTTTGCCTCTGCAATAGCCATCGCTGCTTCTGCTCTGCTCTGACTTTGCTGCGATAAAGCGTTTTGTGAGTCCGAAACCAACCTTAATAGTCGTTGATTTTCCGTTTGGAGGTTCTGGGTGTAGTTAACTGCTTCGTTAGACAGCCGTTCAGCTGCTTCCTTAGCTCTACGTTGCTCATGGTACTCCCACTTGAGCTTTTTTATGCGCTTTTGTACACGTTGTCCGACTTCTTTGAGCTCATCGTCGTTAGCTACGCCGTCATCGTCGGAGGTTTCTGCCTTTGTTGCAGGTGTTCCCCTTTGATCCTCTTGGGGCCTGTCATCAACTACTTCAATTTGCAATTCTTCGGTGTTTTCTGCGTTGTTATCGTCTTCTGGCGGCTCAATGGTTGTTCTGACCCCTAAAAAACGCTCTTCTTGGCTCGTTCCTACCGTTTCTTCGCTCATTTTAGGCCCTTTCTATGCCTCTGGGGTCTTCTACGACCGCCTCTACAGTGTCGTCGTTAATTAAACGGAACTCTTTTCCGTGAATTTTGATCCTGGTGCCACTAAATGCACGAAACACCACCCAATCGCCTTCTTTGCAGTACGGACCATTAGGAAATCTTGTAAAACTTGAGTACGCATCAGGCCCTGCCCTTAAGACGAAGCCGACAACAGTAGATATTGCCTCATTGTCTTGAGACTGGTGCGATTTAATGATGCCACCTTCGGTGACTTCCTCTACTTCTGGGAGCGCGATCAACAATTTGTACCCTTTTGGGTCCGGTAATTGTGATGCTGCGCGAGGAACATCCTCATTTGACTCCTCTGGGGGAGCCACCATCTCCTTTAGTACTTCTTTTGCGAGCGTAGCCATGCTTCCTCTCGTTAATTGTTGCGCTCCGAATGAGCGTTGCGTCCTACAAACTACTTTTGCTGTTTAGCGGGAATTACAAATCCATCAGTTTTTCTTCAAGATCAATAATTTCTCTTTCTGACCAAGCTAAACCTTCAATCATACCCGTAATTTTACGGTACTCTTCTATGTCTTTTGCCGAACCAACAGCTAAATGATCAGCTAAATCATTCATTTGCTGTCTAATTTTCTTTCTGAGCAAAGACAATACGTCATCACTCATCCATTCCCGTCCTTGCTATATCAATACCAAGTTTCATCCCATCGATCTCCTGTTGAGTTTCGATATGAGCCTCCTCTAAACCAAGCTTTGCTATCTCAAGTTCTTTTTCGGTTTCAAACTGACCTTGTTCAACTGCAATTTTTTCTCGTTCCAGCTGATCCTTAGCCATATCAGACTGTTGCTTGGCAATAATCTTCTGTTGTTCTAGTTGATCCCTAGACATATCTGATTGCTGTTTAGCAGCAATCTTTTGTTGTTCGATTTGTAGCTTGCTCTGATCTGCCTGTGCCTTGCGCTGTACGTCCTGCTGACGGATTTGAAGCTCCTTTTCACGCTGCTGCACGATAGGATCTTTCTGCATCTTGGCATCTTGTTGCGCTTTGGCCTGTGCTTGCTTTTTGCCAAGCATCTGATCGGCAGCTTCTGAGACAAGACCACTGAGTCTTTTTTCGATGTCCGCCGGAAGAGGCTGGTTTGTTGGCGGTAGCTCAAACCCAAGTTCTTCTTCGATCTGAGACCTGAAGATAAATGCAAGGTGTTCTCTAATATGAGCATCAAGAGCAGCAGACATTGGCCCACCCATCTTGTTGTTTTGCATCTGCTCTTTGATCTGTGGGTCGTTCTTCAAGACCATGTGAACTTTCATGTGCGCTTCATGGTCTTGATACTCAAAGGCCTTGACAGGCTTCATGGTCAACAGGTCTTCGTTTTCACTGACCGGATCTGTCGGTATAATCTCGTCAGGCATAGGCACAATCTTGTCTGCGTTCGGTATGCCAATAAGCTCCATCATTTGTCTGTGGAGTAGTGGCATGTCGTACAGGCCAGGCGATTGCTGTGCCAGTTGCATTGCAGCTTGGTACTGCATAATGCGTTGTGACATCGTGCTTGCATTTGGATCAGATACTGGAATTACATCTACGCGATCATCGAAGTCTTCTGACTTAATTGATTCGCCCTCTTCTGTTTCATACGGATATGAGGGGGATGTGTAGTCGCGTATAATGCCTGCCAAGATTTTGTACTCTTGTTTCAGGCTTGCGTGAATCCTTGCCTGGATTGCTGACTGAACCTTCATCGCTCGTTCCATAATTGCGAGCGTGGTTCCAACCGGAGCGTTTTGGTTCATGTCTGCGACCTTCATATCGGCCATAGACGCAAACCGTCTGCCTTCATCTACGATGTTGCCAAGCAACTGATAGAGAACCGAAGAAGGTTCTTTGTATGGCAAGAACGTAATGTTGTCGCGGATCACACCACCGGGAACATCTACATCCCTGAACTCACCGGGCATAATTGGTGTGTCGTCGCCCTTGATCCGTAGCCCACGGGTCTTTAGCCCTCCGGGCAAGTTCGACAATGTTCCTGCGTCTACCAACTGTCTTAGCAAACTCGTCGCAGATTTGGCTAATCCACCGATCATGTGAATCAAGCCAAGGTTGTAGAACCCAATACCAGGAACATATCCGTAATGCACAAAGTGTTGTTTCTTTAGTCTGTTCGGGTCGTCTTCTTCCCAGTTACGGTAGATAGACAGGACTGTTGAACTCGCTTTGTCTATTGTAATGACATAGGGCAACGCGACCCCGTCCGGGTCTTCAAAGCCGGGCAGGTCGAGGACCGAGTGCATTTCGAGCAATTGGTGTCGTTCGTTGTCGTCCCATGACGGACTGACCCCACCAATTTCATTATACTTTTCAGTAATTGGATTATCTTCAACATGGGATGTCGTTAGTTCTACGTCCCGATAAAAGCCATTAACTTGAAGCTTTCTGACCTGATTGCTGCTTCGGTTCATTACATGGGTGTAGCGTTCTGCCTGATCCAGGTCTGACTCATGGTATGCAACCACAAAGTCTTCCGCAGGCACAAACATTGATGTTGGCCTGCCAAGGGATGGGTCAAAGTAGATCTTGCGGAACGCACTACCAGCAAGTGGCAGGCTAAATAAAAGCTTCTCTGTTTCTGACCTGTATTCGGTCATTACTTCGAGAAGCTGATAGTTCATGTATTCTTGAACACGATGAGCCTGCTGGGTGCGTTCATCTGTAACCACGCCCCAACACTGTGTACGCACAGGGCCTTTGGCTGGCATGATTTCTTGAATTGTCTGACTCTGAAAACGAACAACAGCTTCAGACAACATCGGGTGAAACACACCACACGCCCCTGCCCAGGGGGTAGTGCGGTCTTCTATTTCAAGGCCAAGTTGATCTAACCCCTGCTTGTAGGTTTGCTCCCAATCGGATCGACTTGTTTTGTCAGACTCAAATTTAGCAATGCAATCGTTGCCAAGCTCTGTTAAATCTTGGTCGTCAATAAACTCAGCAAGGTTGGAATCAAACTGATCTTCCATTTCAAGCATATCTGCCAGCGGATCAAAATCTATTAGTACTCCGCCATCGTCTAATTCTGTGACAAGAGAATCGCCAAGAGAG
>Ga0080013_1000447_pt1 | contig 58550 bp, 41 predicted proteins | sample ETNvirenome_6_85_FD_69236 | JGI IMG/M metagenome (GOLD analysis project Ga0080013, IMG submission 69236) | Marine viral communities from the Pacific Ocean - ETNP_6_85 (SPADES assembly) (version 2) | ecosystem: Environmental > Aquatic > Marine > Oceanic | place: Pacific Ocean | collected 2013-06-19 | reverse complement strand
ATTAAAAATGAAGAGCGAAGTAGATTGGCTATACTTGTACACTAAAACTTTGAGGGAGAACCAAGAGTTAAAGAAACAGATACGAGTATTGGAAGAGATACTTCGTACACATCTTCCAGTAGTGGAAGCAAATATAATTAAAAAGAAGAACGATAACTAGCGGGGAATAGGGAATGAATAATGAAATTCAAAGAGATAGGAGAATGGTTACTCGTAGTTATAATGGCATTTATTATTGCAGGAGGAGTGATTGCACTTTCTTTTGGACAAGAACCAGAACTTGGTAAGTGGAGATGGGCTGAAGATACATTACAACCAACTGATGATAAACAAGTTCATGGTGTAGGAAGTTTTGGTTTATACTATTTATTTATAAATAAAGGAATGACTAAAGGCGATGCTGTTAATACAGTAATTTGGCTTGGGTTATTCAAAGAAGGGATAGATGCGTTAGTGCCGTGGGAACAATATGATTCTTGGGGTGGTGATGGGTTTTCCAAGAATGATGTTGTATATAATGCAATCGGTGTAGGTTCAGCTTATCTGATTGACAAGTTATGGGAGAAGAAGGATCATGGAAATAAGACAGCGTTTATTAAGATTCATCCTGGATATGTTCGGATTAATTTATATTTCAATTGAACAATTCGTAGAGTATCCAGATGACAGTGAAATATTAGGTGTAGGTATAGATGGTGATTTACATAGAATGAGTCGTCAACAGTTATGTAGATATATGGATGCCGTTCTACCACAGGGCGGTTTTTTTGAGATCCAAAGTACATCTAAAATAAGGTTGGGATGTCAGTTGTTAAGAAATTTTCATTTAGTTAAAAAGAGATTAAAAGAAAATACAATACACGCAAGGGCATCAAGAAAAACAGCGGGGGTAGAGAATGAAGGTTGGATATAACAGAAACATTAATAGTATTAGGAGTAGCAATTTTAATTGGACTTGTTGATGAAAAAACAAAACCAAAAGAGTACTACTATGAAAACAGAATTGTAACTGTTTATAAGAAATATCAATGCCCCACATATTGTGAAGTGGATCATTTCCATTATGTTTACTTTGACAGCACACTTAAAGGAATGTATATAAACAAATCTAAAATTGGAAAACGATATAACCCTCCAGAAAAATAAAATTAATAAAAAAAGTTCTTGGTATATATGTATATAATGTAGTATATTAATATATGAGAGAACTATGGCAAAAAAATCTAAGCAAGAATGGATAAGTTTTCACGAAGATGGAAAACGATTTATGCAGTGTAAAGTATGTCAATCTGAATATGTTCAGACTGGTGAAAAAACTGTAGCTGTTACTTGTCATATATGTACACAACGAATATGTTTAACACAAATATCATTAGAAGATATGATACCATCTCTCAGAAAAAAGGTTACAACTGGTAGACCACCCGGTTGGCATTTTATGAATGAGTTTGTTGATAAAGATGGAAATGTGTTTCATAAAGGTAAAGAACAACCTGAATTAAAGGGTACTCTTAAACCAACTAAAGTGAAACCGCGAAAGAAAAAAAAGAAGTTAACGGTAGACGAAAAATTATATAAAGAATTAAACAAATGGAAAAAACGAAAAAAAGCCAAACGGGGGGCAAAAAAATGAAACAAGTTATAGAAGATGCTTTAAAAGAAATGTGTTCTAATTCTCGTGCCAATGTTAATAGTGAAACTGGTAGAGGATATATAACAAATGCATTACTAAAAGTTTTTAAAGACAACCACATTGTTTTTTATACCAATTTAGAAGAAGCTAGGAAAGATCCTAAAATGATAAATAAAATGGATATTCCATTTGATAAGGGATTATAAAATGGCAAAAGAAATAACAAGTGAATTTTTTAGTAAGAATGTTTATGATTTTAAAAATATAGATGATTCTGGAGAATTAAACTTTCTTGGTAATAACCCAGTGGTAATAGATTTTCATGCACAATGGTGTGGACCTTGTAGAGTACTTGGGCCAATCATAGATGAGTTAAATGAAGAATATGATAATGTAGATTTTTATAAAGTAGATACTGAAGATGAAATGGAATTGGCTGGGGCATTTGGTGTTATGAGTTTACCAACTTTATTGTTTATACCAAAAGAAGGTAAACCAATGATGAGTCCGGGAGCACCACCCAAACAAATGTTAAAAGAAATGATTGACGAAAAACTTTTAGGTAAAGAAATCAAGAAAGATAAAAAACTTGATGATTCAGTAAATACATTTAACGAACTAATGAATAAAATAAAAAAGGCACTTAAATGATAATAACAGAAGAAGCAAAACTAAAAATATTGTGTGAAGCAGTATCTTCAGTAGAAGAAGGTGAAGAAATTGGAACACAACTACTTAAAGAACTAACCGAATCTAAAAATGGAATTGGACTAGCAGCAAATCAAATTGGCATCAACAAACGAGTTTGTGTTGTAAATGTTAAAGAACCAATTGTTTTAATTAATCCAAAAATAATAAACCATTCAGAAGAACAATTTATGTTTGCTGAAGGTTGTTTATCTTTTCCAGGAAAGCATGTTAGAACTGGAAGATATACATCAGTTACAGTTGAAGCAGATAATCATGAAGGCAAATTAATGTTTACAGCAGATAGTGAAGATATTAATGATGCTTTTGAATGTGCTTGTGTTCAACACGAGATTGACCATTTAGATGGAATCACAATGTTCGAGAGAGCTATGGTAGCACAACCATATAAAGCTACTGAAAAGATTGGTCGCAATGAAAGAGTCACAATCACAGATGGTAAAGAAATCAAAGAACTTAAATGGAAGAAAGCTCAACCCCTTGTTGAGAGTGGTGATTGGGAGATGGCTTCTGCCTAATGAAAGAATATCTAACATACGATGATGTTCAGATATTACCAAAATATTCCGAAGTAACACACCGAGCAGATTGTAGTATATCCACTTATGTAACAAAAAATTGGGAATTGAGAATACCTATTGTATCATCTCCAATGGATACTGTTACGGAATGCACTATGGCTCAGGAGATGAATGAGTTAGGTGGGTTGGGTGTTATACATAGATTTATGGGAATACACGAACAAGCAGACCATATAGGTAGAGTTACATTAGGGCCATCTTCAGCTGCTATAGGTATTACTGGAGATTTTATAGAACGAGCTCAAGAGTTAGTTCAAAGTGGTTGTAAGATACTCTGTTTAGATGTAGCTCACGGACATCACAAATTAGTTAAAGATGCAATTAGGAGAATTAAAAATGAAGTTAATAGAAAAGTTGACCTCTTGGTGGGAAACATTTCCACTAGAGAAAGTGCAAGAGATCTCTGTGAATGGGGGGTTGATGGTCTTAGGATTGGTATCGGTGGTGGTAGCCTTTGTAGTACTCGTATTCAAACTGGTGTGGGAGTACCTATGGTTAGTTCCATTCGTGATTGCATTAGTGTTGCAGATGATTACAATGTTCCTTGTATGGCTGATGGTGGTATTAGGAACACTGGTGATGTATGTAAAGGACTTGGTGCAGGTGCGGACACGGTAATGTTGGGTTCACTATTAAGTGGAACAAAAGAATCGCCGGGTTCAATTACCAAACAAGGTCAATGGCCAAATGAAAGATTACAGAAGAAGTATCGTGGGAGTGCTTCAGTTGAATCAAAATTAGACAGGGGAGAGAGACATAATGTTGAGGGATACTCAACTACCGTTCCCTATAAAGGTAAGGTTAAACGGATAATTTCGGATGTTATAGATGGGATTAAATCGTCAATGAGTTATGTAGGTGCAAATAACCTTGAAGAGTTCCATTCTAAATGTGAATTGATTAAAGTCACCAATGCAGGAGTAATTGAAGCTAAACCACATCTTTTATGAATTTCTTTATATTTATAGTAGAGAAGATAATAACAAGGATATTTAATATGGCTATAAAAAATACAGAAACTAAAAATGATAGAAAAGATAAAATATCAGTAGTTGAAATTATACAAGATATAGATTATAGATTGACACATCTTGAAGATATGCAAGCTGATAATAGAGAATTAATGGCCAAATTAGTAAAGCAAGGTAATACAATAGTGGAGTTCTTAAAACAATTTAATGTGGAAGAAATTGATCCAGAAGATTTGGAAATAGGAATTGGATTACCTCCATTACCCGATCCAGAAGAAAGAATGAGTAGAACTGCAGCTTTAAAAGATATAATAGATGATATTCTCGAAAGACACCAAGATTTAAAAGAGTTCGAAGATGAACTAAAAAAACATAAGGATAAAATAACACCAGGACAAGTAGGGGAAACTTAAAATGGTTAAATACATTCTAACAATGTTCGTATTTGGGACATTTCTTATGGCTAATGATATTAGCCAATCAGAAACTAAACCGACACCAACGATTACCATAACAGATGATGATAACGATAAAGTATATAGAAAGAGAAGAGGTAAAGGTAATAAAGGTCGTCGTAGAGGTGGACAAGGATTACGATAAAAAATAAAAAAAAAGCTTGACTTATATACTAAAATAGATGTAAGTTAATTTATACTATTTTTATGGTTTCGAACTATTTATATGTATGAAACACAAACATCATATAATACCGAAACATATGGGCGGGTCAGATAATGAATCCAATTTAACAGAACTTTCTATAGAAGAACACGCTGAAGAACATAGAAAATTATATGAAAAATATGGTAGATGGGAAGATAAATTGGCGTGGTATGGTTTAGTTGAGATGGTAAGCAAAGAAGAATTAATAAAAATGAAATTATCGGAATCTGGTAAAAAGGGTTCTAGAATAACTAACAAAAATAGAAAAGGTAAATCTAGGGAAGAGTGGGGGATATACTCAAAAGAGGTTTTAGAAAAAATGAAGATGAACGGATTTAAAAAAGGAAACCAACTTACAGCTAAAAAATATTTATTAGAAAGTCCAACTGGTGAGAAAATTGAGGTTTTTGGTCTTTCTAAATGGTGCAGAGAAAATGGATTTAATATAAAATCTTTTCATAAACAAGTTGTTGAAAAAAAACGACAACATAAGGGTTGGAAACTTTGGGGATGATTTTGGTTTCGATTGGTAGATTTTTGACATAGAGTGCAAGTAAAATCGTAAAATTGTTTAATCGGCAATTATACAAACTACAACGTAGCATACGCATAGACGTGGCTACCATCACTCCCTGACTTCTGATAGGGGATAAAGTGGTGATACAATCGGAAGAACGATCGTAGGGATAACAACACTTAATCGCGATGCTAAAATGAATGAATTAAGAAAAGTTGACTTTGTTGGTAGGAATAGAAACCAACTAAACTTGTGAATGACTTTATGGCATTGCTGTCAAGACGGGGGTTCGACTCCCCCCATCTCCACATAGTACGGAAAGTACGGAAATTTCCGTATGGTACGGAAAAATTGCGGGTGAGTGAAACGGTTTAAACGTCAGGTTCATATCCTGAAGATATTGGGTTCGACTCCCATACCCGCTTCAAAAAAGTAAAAAAATTGTATGTTTTTGTGATTTAAGTCATATTTATATACGATAAATAGGTTATAAGTAAATTATTATATGCGATACTCAAAAGCACATATCAAACGGATCATTCAGATTCGATAAATTCAGGTTAATACATAATGTTATTAGTAGGTGGATATTTTGCCTTATAAAGTATTGTATATAGTAAATAGTAAATCGTTAAAATAACGGAGGAAAACGAATGAAGAATAGTATAAGAAACCTAATCATCACAGCAGCACTTGTGACTGGCATGTTTGGTATTGCCAACGCACAATCTGTAAGTGGTGAGTTTAGTACTGATGTTACAATTGGTGATGCAACTGCATTTTCCAGTCCATACACAGGACTAAATATTTCCGGTGATGGCTGGGAATTGAATACAAATCTATCAGATGGTAATGTAAATGTTGAGACAGCTAATTATAGTTGGTCTATAACAAATGCAATTACAGCAACATTTGGTAGTCAAGCCGAACCATATGGAATCGCTTGGGGTCTACACAGACCTTCAAACAATTCATATGTATCTTCTCCAAGAGACCATAGTGTAAGTAATGGTGTTGGTGTTTCAACATCTACTTATGGGGTAGGAGTAAGTGCATTTTATGGTGATGATAACTATTGGGCAGCAAGAGCTTCCTATGGTATATCAGCGTTTGGGATAAATTCTACAGTAGGATTATCTGTAAATGGTAACGATGCTCAACTGATTGATGTTTCAACAGAAGGTAGTGCTTTAGGCATTCCTTATGAATCATCAATTGAGTACGATTTGGCGAACGATGGAGCTTATTGGCTTCGTGGGGTTGTTACACCAGATTTCGCTAAAGGCGCTTATGGAATCATTGGATATAATTCTGATGAAGAAGTGCTATATGGAGTTGGGTATAATTGTACTGATAATATGAAACTAGTAACTGAACTTTCAGGTGATGGTGATACAGTTATCAGAGCCAGTTATTCTTTCTAATAAAATAAAACACTTAATCTAGGAGATTAAAAATGAATACAAAAGCAGCTTTTGCTATAGTAGGTGATTGGGTTAGTGGTTTGACAAATATGTTAGCAGGCTTCGTAGGCCTTAGCGTATTGGGTGAAATCATACTCGGCACTCCTCTATTCGGCGTATCAGTTGTCGGCAACCTTGTTTCACTGGTTGGACAATTCGGTAGCAACGGATTTGCAGGATTGATTGCAATGCTTATTCTTGTTGGTTTATACAACAAGTCATAAGTGATGTAAATCACATATAACATAAAATGGGTCTGGTATTTTAGTATCAGACCCATTTTTTTAATTATTTGGTTATGAAATGTTAATATATATGATATTTATAATAAACACATAGGTTAACAGGAGGATATACTAAATGAGTAAGACTAGAAGTTCTCAAAACAAAAAGGTTTCAATCTCACAACTAAATAATCACATAATACATAATAAACGACAGGCATTAAAGGACTTAATGAAATTAAATTTTGATGAAATACAATTTAAGAATCCAGCACAAAAAAGATTCTACAATACCATCTCTAAAAAAGATGTAACATTTTGTATAGGTCCGGCCGGTGTCGGTAAAACATATTTATCAGTTCATGCAGCTTTAAGAGAGTTAGGTAATAAGGATTCTAAAATAGACGGAATCGTTATTGTTAAACCTCTTGTAGAAGCAGCTGGTGAAAAGATAGGTTTCTTACCAGGTGATGTAGAAGAAAAGACAGCACCATTTATGATGTCGTTCTATTATAATATGGAACTGATTATTGGTAAACAAAGATTACAAATGTTAAAAGAGGGTGGTATCATTCAGGTAATACCAATGGCATATATGAGAGGTGTTACTCTATCTGATAAGTTTGTAATTCTCGATGAAGCTCAAAACGCAACACCAGAACAAATCAAAATGTTCGTAACAAGAATCGGGGAAAACAGTAAATACATTATCTCTGGTGATTTAGAACAGTCCGATATCAAGAAACACCAAAGTGGATTAGAAGATGCAGTAAAACGATTTGCTGGAGTTCAGGGTGTTGGTTTAGCACAATTTAAAGAAAAAGACATAGTAAGACACTCTCTAGTAAAAAGACTCCTTAAAAGATATCATGATGGATTTAATATCATAGATGATGTATCGGCTGAAAAAACAATATCTATGTGGATACAAGATCATACTGAAATAGAACCACAAACAGATGGATCTTATGATAGTCCTTACTATAAATTAAAACAATAAAATATAAAAAAACGCTTTGATTATATATCAAAGAAGTTGTATATTATATATAATACAATGGAGATAAAGATGATAAAAATACATCATGCAATAGCAGTTAATATTTTAGCACTATTAATAATAACTGGTTATTTTGATAATATGCTCGATGATACTCGTGAAGAATTATTTGCTCTTCAAGAACAAATGAGTTATAATTCCCAGTCTACTTGGGGTACATTGGAATTTGATGTTACTGTAACAATGTATAATCCAGCCAAAAGTCAAACAGACTCAACTCCCAATGAAACAGCCGATGGAACTAAAATAAATCCTAACAAAGCTTCTGAATATAGATATGTAGCTTTATCAAGAGATTTAATAGCTAGATGGGGTGGTCCTTTTAATTATGGTGATTATGTTATGATTAAAGGAACTGATGGGTATGATGGAGTTTATCAAGTTAAAGATACAATGAGTCCAAGGCTTATTAACAGAGTTGATATTCTACGGACGGCAGGAAGTAAATGGTTTAAGTTTGAAAATATTACATTATATAGATATTTCAAATATGACCAAGTTACATTACATAAACATGAAAAACCTTAATAGGAGAGCGGGAATGAAAACGATGAGAAGTACAGACGGTAAACGAATATTTCGTGTTACCGATGAGAAAGCATCAGAGTTATATCATAATGGGGATGCTAATTATGCACCTAAAGAAGAATGGAAAAGAGAGGTTCGTGATTTAGATAAATCAAAAGAAGTAGTAGAAAAGAAGGAAAAAAAGAATAAACCCTCCAAAGCACAGAAGAGACATTATAGGAAAACATTATAGGTGATAAATAAACAAATTTTAATAACAATGACAATATTATTTGTTGCCAACATATTTGTATGGTTTCAATTAAATGGTCAGTTAAAATGGGATTGGTGGAAAGAAAATATTTGGATGGTGTGTTTGATGGGAATACCAATTAGTTATGCATTTTATAAAGCTACTGCATATGGATATTTGGGATTTGGTGAATTGTGGCCGATTAGGTTATTGGGGTTTGCAACTGGGATGATAACTTTTCCAATTATTACATATTTAGTTTTAGGGGAAGGATTAACATTAAAAACAGCAATTTCTATGATATTAGCTGCTATTATAATGATCTTACAGTTGATCTAATCATTGATCAGTTGATCAACCGATCAATAATTATATAGATCACAAAAAAAACATTAGGATTATATTATAAAAAGATTGTAAATTAATGATAAACAAAGAAATAAAATATGGGATTTGATAATTTTTTCGAAGAAGTAGTAGAGGAATTTAATTATGATGATAAACGAAAAGAGTTTATTGCTAATTTAGATTCTTTAAAAAGTATGTCTGTAGAGGAAGCCACCCTCTACAAAAAATGGCAGGAGTTTAATAAGAATGTTGACTTTCATAAGTTTGCTTATAAGTTTGAGGTACTACAGAAAAAGATATGGACTCCAACTGATATTAATAATTATGATTTAACTGTTTCAGAAATTGAGGCTTTAGATCCAGTTATAGAAATCATAGATAGTTCTAATCAGAGTTCAGTAGAGAATTGGACTCTTCTCCGTAGATTAATTCATTCAATGGAGTATGTTGCTAATCCAGGTAGAAATGTTAAGATAACTGCTAAGGATAGAAACACAGGTAAGGTATTAGGTATGATGTCTTTGGGTTCTGATGTTACATCTATAGCAGCTAGAGATAAATATATTGGATGGACTAAAGATAATAAATTTAAAGATGGTAAGTTAAGATGTACTAGTATAGGAACATCTATTGTAGCAACACAACCATTAGGTTATAACTTTCTTGGTGGGAAGTTGGTTGCTATGTTATTGACTTCAGAAGAGTTAAGAGCTCATTGGAAGAAAACTTATGGTGATCCATTAATTGGTTTGACTACTACATCTCTTTATGGTATCCATTCAATGTATAATGGAATTCCACTTTGGAAAACATTAGGAGAGTCCGCAGGTAAAGTTTCAATTAAACCTGATGATTCAGTTTATAAGCCTTGGTTAGATTGGATGAAGCAAGAAAAAGCAGAAGATTTTAAAAAGATATCAACTCAGAAAGAAGGTGTTAGTGGTCCTCCAACTGGAGTTAAACAACAGATACTTACTTATATATTTAGAGAGTTGGGGATAAAGAAATCAGATTATGATCATGGTTACAAAAGAGGAATTTATTTTAGTTCATTCTATGAGAATGGTAGGGATTTCCTCAGAGGTGAAATAGATGATAGTGATTTGAAAATGAGAAAACAATTTGTAGAAGGTTATGATTATATTAATGCTTGGTGGAAACGAAAAGCCCTACGCAGATATACAAAACTTCATACAGAAAATAGATTAAAGCCCGAGATGTTATATTATTCAGATATGCTGGGTATGACTTGGGAACAAGCAAAAGAAAAATATTTAGGAGATGTAGGAAGATAATGAAAGTAAATGATTATGGAATGGATTTTTTGGAAAAAGACGATTATTCGGAATATAAATATAAAATTTTAGTTTATCCGAATATAACTTATCAAAAAGATTTAGAAAAAGACTCTTATGTAGTTGTACTTACAAATATAATAAGAGAATTAAATAAAATAAGAAATGATATACATTGGACAATAATATCTCCAGCACATATTCATAGTCTTGATTTTTATAATACAGAACAAATTTTAGTACCAATGCCATCTTATCCAAATGCTATGAGAACTCATTTCGATTTTAAACGTATTATAAAATTAATTAATTGGAAAAAAATGGATTTTGATATTGTATATTCACATCTTCCAGAACATACTTTGCAATTGAAAAATCTTATATATAATAATACAAATATAAATCCCTTATTTATTGGTTACACACATTGGACAGAATTTCCTGAAATAACCAATTATGAGATGACTATGATGGATGTTAATATTCTAGGACTATTAGAAATGGAAGGGTGTGGAATAAATACACAGGCTCAAAAGGAACTTATCTTAAAGAATGCTAAGAAAAATTTTAATAAAAATGTTATTGAACGCTTGGATAATATAATTGTTCCACAATATTTGGGGTGGGAAATCCCAAAATATGAAAAACAAAAAACTGATAAAAAAATAATTGTATTTAATCATAGGCCACATAAATATAAAAGTTATGATTGGTTTATAAAACAAATGGATAGATTGTGGGAACAAAGACAAGATTTTGAAGTTTGGAATGAATCTAGATTTTATGATAGCTTTATTGATGATTATGATGAGTGGAAAAAGGAAAATGAATTTGAAGTGTGGGTGCCTTTAACTGATAACTTAAATAGAGCTTATTTAATTAATAATAAATATGATAGATTTGGTTACTTTTCCAAATTATCAAGTTGTAGAGTTGGTGTTTGTGCCAAACAAAAATATGCTGGTTGGGCAGTTTCTGCTACTGATGGTATGAGTGTTGGTGTACCATATATGTTTTCCGATGATGATTATTATCGTGAATTAGCCGGAGGTTCTGGAATATATTACTCAAATGAAGATGATTTTAATAATAAGATAAATAAAATTTTAGATGATGATGAGTATAGAGAAGATTGGTCTAAAAGATCTTTGGAAAGATTTGAAATGGGTAAGTGGGAAAATATGATAGTGAAATTTAATAATATATTAAATAAAACAATAGATATGTTACCTGCTATAAAGGAAGATACCGATTCATATAATAAAATTGTTAAGTTTATTAAAACTAAAAAATCAGTAAGTAAAAAAGATATACTTGAACATTTAGGTTGGGGAGTTAGAATATCCTTTACCGGTTATAGAAATAAATTAAGAAAAGATTCAATAATTAAGTTTACAAAAAATAGATACGAGGTAATATAAATGAAAAAGTTAACAGCCGAACAAATAGAAATGAATTGGCAAACATTAATGGGTATTATAGACAACACATTTGTGGATACCGATGATAATGAAAGACATACAAAGTTATGTGAAATGTATGATGATTTAAAAGATAGAATGATGTTTGCACCTGCAAGTGCTAAAGGTCATTATCATAATGCTATGCCCGGTGGATATGTTGAACATATTATTCACATCATAAGTCATTCACTTGAACTAAAACAAGTGTGGGAAAAGAATGATGCAAAAATAAACTTTACAGATGAAGAGTTGGTGTTTGCGGCTATGCATCACGACTTAGGTAAAGTTGGTGATTTGGATAATGATTATTATATCCCACAAACATCGGATTGGCATAGAACAAATCGTGGTGAGGTATATACACACAATCCAGATCTTCAGTATATGAAAGTACCTGATAGGGGGTTGTGGTTACTTCAACACTATGGAGTTAAGGTTACTGAAAATGAATATATTGGAATTAAATTAACAGATGGTTTATATGATGAAGCAAACAAATCTTATTTGGTGTCTTATAATCCAGATTGGGCACTTCGTTCTAATCTACCTTATATTTTACATCAAGCTGATATGATGGCAACACATATTGAATATGATCAATGGATGAGAAGTAATAAAACTTCTAATGGAGTTGTTACAAAAGCTCCAAAAACAAAAGATGAACAAAAACAAGTAGACAATCTCAAAAATAAATTTGATGAGTTGTTTGCATAGGAGATAAGTTATGTGGTGGTGGATATTAACAATATTATTCTTTTTAATTAGTTCGGGTTTAAGTGCATTGGTATATTTTTCATTAAGAAGGATAAATCAATATGAAGATTTAATTATTAGATTTCAACAATTAGTTTCATATTCAACCGAACATATGAAGAGAGTTGATACTAATGGACATTATAAATCTGATGATGAAACTGGTTTCTTTTTTGATCAATTGAAAGAACTTCAATTAATGTTAGATGATATGTTTGAAACAGAAGATGGAGAAAATACTAATGGGTAGAAAAAGAAAAAATAGGGTCTATTTTGACATGGATGTTCAAGATGCAATTATTAGATATAATGATTTAGATCCAGATGAAAACCAATCGGAACGAAATAAAATATATCAAGAAGAAATACATTATGCTTTCGATAAACTTTGTGAGAACATAATTAATACATTTAAGTTTAGTTATTTTGATTATGGATTTCAAGATATTAAACACGAAACTGTAGCTTTTCTTGTAATGAATATTCATAAATATGATCACACAAAAGGCTCAAAGGCTTTTAGTTATTTTTCAGTAGTAGCTAAAAATTATTTGATATTACATAATAATGCTAATTATAAAAAATATAAAACTCATGATGATATTATAAAATTAGATATTACTAGAGGTTCGATAAATGATGCCCATGAAAAAAGTAAATATATAAGAGATTTTACGGATGAGCTCATTAAATATTTTGATAATAATATACTTAATATTTTTAAAAATAAAAGAGATATTGATGTTGCTTTTTCTATAGTTGAATTAATGAAAAATCGTGAAGATATTGAAAACTTTAATAAGAAATCATTATATATTCTTATTCGAGAAATGACGGATGTAAATACATCACATATAACAAAAGTAACAAATGTATTGAAAAGGCATTATAAAATGATGTTGGAAAGATTTGATAAATATGGTTCGTTGGATATAAATAATTTTTTTAAATAGTTAAATATATCATAATTAGTTTATATTAAAACCCGCTTATTAAAGTGGGTTTTTTTTTATTTTCAATCAATTTTTGTAAATTTAATATTTATATATGAATAAATACATCTAACATAGGAGAATAAGATGTCAGACAACAAAGAAATATTTAAAGGTAAAACTTTTCAAGATTTAACCAAAGATATATATGAAAATACTCAAAACAAAAAGAAACAGATAGATTTATTAATATCTGAAATACACGGTTTTATAACAACCATTGATGATGTTATTTTGGTAGCACCAATTATAAAAGAATATATGGAAGTATCAGTTAAGAACGATGAACATCTCGTTAAACTTGCTGGTGTGTTACAACGAATCATTTCAAAGTCAATGGGAGCTGACGAAGAAAGTATGTTATTATCAGATTCAGAAAAAGAAGAATTGATGGGAACATTACAAGATACCGTAAATGAATTACAGAGTGAAAGTGACAGATTAAATAAAATAAAACATGAAACTATAAAATTTAAGGATAATTAAATGGCATCTATATTTGTAACATCGAAAAATGTTAAAGCAGAGGGATTTCTCGGTAAGGACATAAGTGTACCATTTTATTTACAATTTGTTCCTGGATATGTTACCAAAGTAATAACATCCAATCAAAGTCTGGCATATGATAATAATTTAAGAAATCAAAATAGTATAATTGCTAAATCACATATTAATTATCAACCATTAAATAAAGGTACAGCTGTCGGTGAAGAGGGTAGATATTATCCAATGTTTAGAGGTATAACTGATGTTCCAGCAAAGGGTGATCCAGTTTTACTCGTTACAATTGGTAATATTAATTATTATTTAGGTCCTTTAAATGTTATAAATAGTCCAAATTGGAATTTTGATAATATGAAAATAGATGATTTTTCAAGTGGGCCACAAGAAGATACGCCAACTGTTCGTGATTTGAAAGGTGAATCTTTAAATTACGATAAAACATCTCATAAAAGATTAATTAAAACATACAAAAATGATTTAGATAAACCACATGGAGCTGTAAATGAAATTCATGGTGATTTGATGTTGGAGGGTAGACATGGTAATAGTATAAGAATTGGTAGTAGATCTGTCAATCCTTATATTTTTATTTCAAATGGTAGAAGTGAAGGTAATTATGTGGAAGGAACTAAAGATGGTTCACTTATATCTATAACAAAGGATGGATCTATACGACAGCATTTTAGTGGAGATAGTAAAATTAAGTCCACCAATATTGTTTCTGAACCATTTACATTAAGTTCAGATTTAGTTAGTGAAAATACAAGATTAATTGCTGGAATGGTAACTGCTGTTAATGGTGGTTCTGATGCAACTGAATTAATTTATAGTTATAATAAGAATCAAATATTACAAACATCTGATAGAATAACTATAAATGCTAAAAAAGATCATTTATTTTTATCTTCAATTGGAAATATACATATTGGTGCTGGAAATAATTTAACAATTTCTGTTAATAATGATTTAATAATTGATTCAAGGAATATTTATTTAGGGAAACCTTATGATGGTAATGAAAGTTTTGAAATGGAGCCGATGGTTTTGGGCCAAGAATTAGCAAATGTATTAAATGATTTAATAACTTGTTTATCAACTGCTCATTTTATTTCACCAGCAGGTGCTCCATTACCATTAATAGATCAAACACAAGCTCCAATAGCAACAACACCTGGAGCTAATAGAAAAAGTTTAAAAACTATACAGGGAGAAATAAATAAAATTTTAAGTAGTTATCACTTTATTGAAAAAAACGGTCAAACAAACAAGTAGGAGGTTATTATGAAGAAGTCAACATTAAGAACAACAATTAGAGCAATAGTTAGAGAAGAAGTTGCTGAAGTAATTCAGGAAGTTATTACTGAATTAAAAAATCCAACTTTAGATAAAAAACCTAAAAAGAAAAAAGTAGTTAATGAAAAACAACATTTTACATCTAATTCAGTTTTAAATGAAGTATTGAATGAAACAGTTAACAATGAGGAATGGAAAACAATGGGCGATAATACATTTGATTCGAGTAGAATGAATGAAGTCGTTGGAAAGTCTTATGGAAATATGATGTCTGATAATTCAAATGGAAGTCTGGTGGTGGAAATGGGTGTAAATCCAAATGATCCAGCTGCTGCATTTTTAAAGAAAGATTATAGAAAATTGATGAAAAAAGTGGATGAAAAAAAAGGTAAGTAAATGGGATTAATGCAAGATTTAATAGATGCTAAATTAATAGCTGAAAATGCTAGACGAAATAGAATGGGTGTTGAAGAAATACAAGATGCTCCACCGGAATTAGAAATTGAAGCAGAAGGTATAAGGGATGCCATATTAAATTTTTTGACAAGTGACGATTTAATTTGGACTATTGATAAATTTAAAGCTTCAGTTGAATTGGAAGAAATATCTACGGAAGAATTGGGAGCTAAAGTTGATACCAATGTTGATACTAATGTGAATGTTTCTAATATATCAGGAGCTCCATCTGCTGGGGGTGGTATAATCCCCGGAACTGGTACAGGAACTGGAAAGGGTAAGGGAACTGGAACTGGTACTGTATCTGAAGGATTGAATATGAGAAGAGATGGCGGTAAACACGGCGGGGAGTTAATGGCAGTTGGATATGCTTATATTGGAGATAAAGAAGTAGTTGGTGTTGACAATATTTCACCCAAAAATGAAGAAACAGAAGTAAGATTAGATATAGATAGAATACCAGAGGAATTAAAATAGAATGGCAATAAAAGATACAAAAAGAAAACCTTATATAGAAGATAATGATGAAAACATTTTTATTGGAATAGATTTACCGTTTAGAAAATCAAATGGTAAAGAAGGATACTTTGCATCTACAACAACAACTATTGAAGCAGTTAAAAATAATATAAGAAATTTAGTAAGAACAAATACAGGTGAAAGATTAATGCAACCAAATTTGGGATTAAATTTAAGAAATTATATGTTTGAGCAATTTACAGATGAAACAATTTTAGGTGTACAAAATGATATTGTAGATACTTTTAAGGTGTGGTTGCCATTTGTGGAAATACGAGATATACAGGTTAGTATGGATGAAAATGATTCCATAGGAAAAAATAAAATGAGTATTAATATAGTATTTAATATAACAAGAGATCCAGATACATTAGAATCTGTTCAAATAGAAATAGGAGAATAATAAATGCCTTATTCAGATAAAGATTTTAAAGAATCAAATGTAAATTATATAAATAAAGATTTTTCTTCATTAAAAAATTCTTTAGTTCAATATGCTAAAACATATTTTCCTAATTCATATCGTGACTTTAATGAAACTTCACCTGGTATGATGTTAATAGAAATGTCAGCATATGTTGGTGATGTATTGTCGTTTTATATTGATCAACAATATCGAGAAATGATGTTACCATTAGCAGAAGAGAGAAGAAATGTTATTAATATGGCAAAGATGTTGGGGTATAAAGCTAAACCAATAGTTCCAGCATATGTGAATTTAAAATTTACACAAGTTGTTGATGCTGATGTTGTGGATGCTTCAAGACCAAATTATTCACAAGCTTCAACTTTTGACAAGGGTGTTAAAGTAACAGCAACAACTGATTCTGAAGTTATTTTTGAAACATTAGAAGAAGCTGATTTTACTGTGAGTGGTGCTATAGATCCTGAAGTTAATTCAACCAATTCTACTTCTGGTGTAGTAACCGATTGGAAATTAACAAGAACAATAAAAGCTATAAGTGGTGAAACAAAAACAAAAACATTTGATGTTACTGCTCCATCTAAATTTTTAAAATTAACTTTATCCGATACTAATATTATTGAAATTATAAGTATTATGGATTTAAATAATAATAGATGGTATGAAGTTGATTATTTAGCACAAGATAAAGTACCAATTGAAACACATTATTCGGTTGACAGTACTAGAACTGATAATCTTGGAAATCAAAATGCTGGGATTGATCAAGGTCAAGCTGGAATATCCTTACAAGTTCCATATTCATTAGAATATATTCAAACCAATAAAAGATTTATAACTGAAGTAAATGATAATGATACAACTTCAATTATATTTGGAAATGGTATTTTGAATAACGGAGCTTCTTTGGCAAGTAGTTTTCTTGATTTTGAACAATCTGGAATAACAATACCTGGTCAGACAACCGACTTAGACGGTTATGTTGATCCTTTGTTGGGAGACGGATATGCATCTCTAGGAGAAGCACCAGCACATACAACTTTAACTGTAACATATCGTGCGGGTGGTGGTATAACGGCTAATGTTCCAAGTGGAGACATAACCACAATATCAGGAACACCATCTGTTATAAGTGGTGATTCGAGTGGAACAATTAATTCTGTAACAAATGAATTACCAGCAGTAGGTGGTAAAGGTAAAGATACAGTAGATGAAATAAGACAAAGGTCTATGGCTTTCTTTTCAACACAAAATCGTTGTGTAACAAAAGAAGATTATGAAGCAAGAATATTAAGTTTACCATCAAAGTTTGGAAATATTGCAAAAGTTTATGTTACTAGAACTGATGTTAATAATGATGGATTATTAGCTCTTGATGAATATACCTTGAGTGAAATTGGAGGTTTGGGTGATTATATAACTAATGTAACTGAATTAATTACACTTATAAATACTGGTGGTAGTTTAGAAGAAATAATAGCTGATGTAGCTCTGGGAGGTTTTACAGCACCCGATTTAGGTACTGATATATCTGCAAACTTTGGAACAATATCTATTTATATATTGGTATACGATAATAATAAAAATTTAATTGGTGATCCAAGAACCAATAGTGATAATTATTCTCCAGCTTCAAATGGAACTTCAATACCTACATTACTTGCTCAAAATATTAAAACACACCTTGAACCATTTAAAGTATTAACAGATTTTATACAAATAAAAGATGGACATATAATTAATTTCGGTGTATTTTTTGATGTAGTAGCTCATAAACATGCAAATAAAAAACAAGTTAAATTTAATTGTATTCAGAAGATAATAGATTATTTTAATATTGATAAAATGCAATTTAGACAACCCATTTATATAAGTCAATTGGAATCTGAATTGATGGATGTAGATGGTGTAAGATGGGTAAATTCAGTTACTATAACACAAGAAAATGATTATCTTGTTGAGGGTGGCGGTGGCCAAACATTTAGTCCATTTTTATATTCACACAGTATAGATGGTAACGCAATTGTTAACGAAGATAATACTGGAAATGGTCAAATTGGTTATGGTTATTTATATAATTTTTCTAATGCTCTTAGCGAAGGTATAATATTACCATCTGAAGATCCAGCAGTATTTGAATTAAAGAACCCAAAACAAAATATAAAAGGAGTAGTAAAATAATGCATCATTTTATTTACGCAACAAAAGATTCATGGATATCAAGTGGTTCAAGTCATATTGATGGAACTTCTTATATAGATCAAAATTTTGGACAAGATCCTATTCTTGAAATTAAAAAGGAGTTTTGGAATAAAGATTTTGATTATCAAACAAGAGCTTTAGTTCAATTTGATTTAACTGATTTATCTTCATCATTGGTTAATGGTGATATATTAGATTCAACCGCAGCGAATTCTCCACGAAGTGCAAGTTATTATTTAAGATTATATGAAGCAGAAGGAAATCAAGAATTATCAACGGAATATACACTTGCCGCTTTACCAATATCAGAAAGCTGGGATGAAGGAACAGGAAAATTTGGTGCAAATCCTAAAATTACAAATGGTGTGAGCTGGAAGAATAGAAATTATTATCCTGGTTCAAGTGAAGTAAACTGGAGTGGTTCATTTGGTGAAAGTGGTGGTGTAACTGTATTTACCAGTAGTTTAGGAGGAGATGCATCACAATCATTTTCTTATCAATCACCTGATATAGAAATGGATGTAACCGATATAGTAAAAAATTGGTTACTGACTGGTTCTAATTCAAATAATGGTTTCCTTATTAGATTTAGTGGAAGTCAAGAAACTGATAGTAAAACATTTGGTAAACTTAAATTCTTTTCTTCACAAACACATACTATATATCCACCTAAACTTGAAGTAAGATGGGATGATCATGTGGTAATAACTGGAAGTGCTACTGGTAGTATGACTGCTTTAACAATGAGTGGTGTCGAAGATAATTATCTTTATATGAAAAGATTTAGAGAAAAATACAGAGAATCAGAAAAGGTCAAATTTAGAATTGGTGCAAGAAAACGTTACATACAAAAAACATTCTCAACTTCTGTTCAGACAATAACAGGTTCTTACATACCTGAAAATAGTGGTAGTTATTCCATTGTTGATGTTGCAACTGGTGAATCTATCGTACCATTTTCAGATTACACAAAATTATCATGCGATTCAACTTCGAATTATTTTATTCAATGGTTGAATGGTTTTGCTCCTGATAGAGTTTATAAAATTTTATTAAAACTTAATGGTGATGATGGGCAGGAGCAGATATTTGATGAAGGTTTTGAATTTATAGTTACTCGTTAAAAAAATCGGAGTTCACAAATGGCAAATATAACTTTAGAAGGATTATTTGATAAAATATCTGACGCAATAATAGATAATTTAGACATATTTCAGACTACTATACCTGAACATCAGAAAGTAGTTAGAGATGGTTTATTAAAGGTTGGAAGACAGTCTGGTGAAAAATTGGTGTTGTTTGATAAGGATGTTATAGCTAATAGTGAAGATTTACTTGAACAAATTTTGACTGATATAGGAGATGTACTTCCCGAAAATGTTGAAGTTGATATAGGAGAAGGTGGATCTATAACTGTTTTGTGGGATAATGGTAATAGTAGTTCCGACATAACAGATATAGTCTACAATATAGGTGAAGGCAATCCACTAAATGTAGGACAATTTATTGATTTTGAGGAAACAACTTCTACAATAGATTCAGAGTTAGCTAAAGAATTTCTTGATACAAACATATTTGAACTTCTTCAAGCTGGTGATACAAGACAACAAAGAATAAATAAATTTTTTGCTGAATATGTGGCATTAAAGGGAGATAATCCACCAGAATTTGATATAGATGGTGATGGTTTTGTTGATGAAGATTTTGATTCTCTTGAATATTCAGAGCAAAATGATATATCATATGCTCAAACAAATAATTTAGATGAAGAAAGTAAATTTATAACAAGATTAAATCAAGATGCTAATTCAGGAAATCAATCAAAAACATTACAATGGTTAAGAGATGATTTAAGTAATTTTTTGGAAGATGTAGATGAAGAAATAGAAACCGAAATTCAAGATGACAGACCAGAATACAAAAACAAATCAGATGGTTTTCTTAAAATACGAAATCTAAATCAAAGTATAATTGTAAGAAAACAAGAAGGTAATGATATTGGTATTGAAAATAACATCATCGTTCCAGCTGACGCTACTAATGATCTTGCTGCTGGTTATCCACACCCCCACATAGGTGGAGAAGGTCCAAGTTATTTAACGGAAGGACTCACAATAACAATGTGGGTTAGGTTCTTAGATAGAACAAGTAGAGGAACATTATTTAATTATGGAAACCCATTAAGAGGTATAGATCCAAAAGGATTTAGATTAGAAACATATGTATTGGGAAAAAACGAAGAATTGGAAACACAGCCAGGTGTAACTTGGGGTGCAGCTGCTAGTTCATATACAGGCACCGATACATTTTTCGCAAATAATGATTACGAAAGATTTATAAGATTAGTTGTTTATGATCACATACCAGATGTTGCTGATGGTCAAAGAAAACTATATGATTCACATCTAGGATTACCTGGATTACCAAGATCAGATAATTCTGTTCCTGAATTTGGACAAAGTACTTCTACAAATTATGGAAAAGGAAATGAACTTTATCTTCTAAATAATATAAGAGTTCCAATTAATTTTACTGAATGGTATTTTGTAGTTGCTACCTATAATCCATTAACAAATGATCTATTGGGTTATAATTCAGTACCTGAATATTGGACTGGTAATGTTGATCCTGATGGTGGTGGAACTATAGCTAATCCATCATTCACTAACGATTCTGGTTATGGTGCAAAATGTAAAGTAGAAATTATATCACGAAGTGACTTGTTACGAGCAAGAGGTTATAAGGTTTAACAATCAATGAAAATATATAATGAAGTCATATTAAACTGGAATGACGAAACTGAACAGTTTGAAACTGTTTATGAAGATTCGTTTGAGTATGATGGTCCGGTAGAGCTTGCTATGCCTAATTGTGAGGGGGGCCTTCAATACTGTTCGGAAGTTTTTGATAGTTCAGGTCAATGTGCTGATGCAAATGCCATTAACTGTGAATGGATGGGTGGTGAATGTATAGGATCCTTTACATGCATGGATTATTATATTGAATTCGGTAGTTGTGGTTTTCCAACGGATTGTGAACTTGTAGGTGATGATGGTGGTGATGGTGGTGGTGAAGCAGGTAATACTTATTGTGGTGGAAGTTCTTGGGCTAGTGAAATATATTGGTATATTCATGATGCTAGTGAAAATGAAGTTGCATCCGAAAGTGGAACCTGTGAATTTAACGATGATATTGATGTAGATACCAATAATATGGCTGTAACTATGTGTGATACCTATGGTGATGGTTGGAATGGTGGTACTCTAACTGTTCATGGAGTTCAATTTTATGGTCCACCTTATGTGACAATGAGTGGGGATTATGAACCAATGGGGTGTGTATGTGTAGCAACTGGTAATGCTTGTTGTCCTGATACTATTGGTACAAACTTAGGGATGTCCTGGAATGATGAAACAGGCGTGTGTTCTTTTATAGATGTAGATGATGATGGAATCCATGATGATGTAGATGATTGTGTAGGTTACTTTGATAACTGTGGTGTTTGTAATGGTGACGGTCTTTCTTGTACTAGAGATAGTGAGTGTCCAACTAATAGAGAATGTTTAAGAAAGATGCAATGGGCTCCTTATGGCTATTTAGGTATGTGTGACGGGGATGATATAGATCCACCTTCAGGAGATACAACACCCAAACAAAGATGGGAATGTTTACCTAATTTGGGTGAGGGTAGTAGCCCATGGGGTTCGGACAATCCTGGAAACTTTTATGAGGCATATGGAGATATTTCTGTTGCTGATTTTTGTTCTGGTAATGACGAACACCCAATTAATGGGATTCCTTTCAATCACTATTACGAAACCAACAATCAACCAGAACAAAATAATATGGCTGGATCTGATAATACCATGGGAGCTCCGCAGCTTGCTATCCACGACGGTACATACGGTGATGACGGATCGCCACGTTTTGGTTATGCGAGTAGAAAAACTGTATGTCAAGAATTTCAACGGCTTGGTTTGTGTGAATGGGATACCGGTGATCAGGAATGCAAAGTTATTACTGAATTTAGTGGAGATCCATATTCAATAACTATAGCAGATCATTTTGGTGTAGAACCACAGAATATTTGTCAAGGCATGTGGAAAGCTTCTGGAGGATGGCCCCACGGAACATGCTATGGTAGAGAAAACAAACACATGTTCATGAATGAACTTTATGATTCAAAGTTTAATTGGGATGTATCTGCTTGGGATGAAGAAGCAGCCATGGTATCGGCTTATAGTAATGGTATACCATACCCTGGCGAAGCTAATGTTAATGGCTATCTAATTGTTTCGGGATGGGGAGCTAGTTACTGGAATGAATATCCCTCTTGGGGAGATGATTGGGGTAAATACGGCGCGCCAATAAGATTTGACGTTTTTAATCCGAATGGTATTTGTAAATTACAAAAAGTTGATGAATATTATTGTGATTGTAATAATAGTTCGTTATATGATTGTGATGAAGAGTGTGGTGGAAGTGCTGAATTAGATGTAAACGGTATATGTGCTGGTGGTAATACGGGTAATGAAGGTGGTTTTGTAGATTCTTGTGGTGTCATAGGTGGAAATAATGATTATGACTATTGTACAAATATACAAAATTATATCGATAATGCCACGTTATATGTTACTACATGCGTTCAGATGGATTGTGATGGAACTTGTCATGTTGATGACGAATATTTATATGATTATCAAGGTTGTAGTGGTAGTTGTGATAAGGTTGATCAGTATCAATGTGCTCCAGGCCCAGGAAACGACGCAGCACCTGGTTGTGCGTGTATGGACACGCTGTTAGACTGTTGTGAATTTCAAGGAAATTGTGATCTTCCTGATCCTCCACCCCCAAACATACAAACTTATATAGATATTTGTAATGAATGTGGAGGGGGTATTTCAGGTGATGGAGGTAGTTTCTATGGTGAAAAATCTTGGAAACAAGATTGTCATGGAAATTGCCCATCTTGTGGTGATGGAATATTACCAGACTGTATAGGTGGAAGTTATTTAGGAACTTGTAACGGTGATTGGGAAACATCGGGTGCCGGTGAATGTGGAAACGATGAATGTGGTGACTGTGGTGGTAGTGGTACAAAGCAATATGATCAACATGGAACATATTGTGGATGCTCGGCTGGTACTTTAATTACAGTTGAAGATTGTTGTGATGGGTATGTAGAAGATTGTGCTGGAGTCTGTGGTGGAACAGCTGTAGTAGATGAATGTGGAGTTTGTCAAGGTGGTGAATCACAAGGTTCTTGTACTTCTTGTGGAGATGGTTCTTCACCAGATTGTGCTGGTTATTGTTGGGGTAATGCAGTAGAAGATGAGTGTGGAGTCTGTGGTGGTGATAACAGCTCATGTACAGATGACTGTGGTGTTCCAAATGGTGGTAATTCAAGTCTTGTATCATTTGCTTCTCAAGGCTATTGTAATGACGGACAATGTTGTAATAATTTAACGGGTGGTACTGCACCAGGAGGATGGTCTGCTTGTGTTAATGGAAACCCAAGGGATGCCTGTAGTGTATGCGATGGTGAGGCCTCTGGTCCTGGAACTTCACTTTGTAGTGATATTAATCCTGAAACTGACGAATGGTCTTATCCACAACCTTATAGTTGTACTGGTAGTTCTGTATGTTGTCCAAATGGAGGTAATGAAACCTATGATGATTGTGCAACACAATGTGCTGACCCACCAAATCATACCTGTGGAGATGGTAGGGAAGTATGTGACAGTAGTGATTGCGTTACTGGTCCGACTTTAGAATTAATAAATGCATTTGATGATTCAGTAATAGAATACGGTGATACTGTAACTTTACAACTACCACAAGAAGAATATGATCAAGGTGATTTTAGTGGAATATTAGTTAAGGTAACTGATCCAAATATAACTGCAGAAAATGTTGAAGCTAATTTAACTTTTGATATAACTCCAACACTTGTTTATAGTACTACAAATTTATGTGAGACAGATTGCACTCAATGGGAGTGTAATAATGCAGAATTATCAGTAGAAGCTACCACTACATTATACAATGCGTGTCAGCAATTGGATCCCAATGGTGCAGTAGATCAATGTGTAGACGCGAACCATTATGGATATTGTAAGAGTGTTGCTATAGGTGGTGGTATGAACTGCACAAACAACTCAGTCTTTTGTAACGGCCTTGGAGGGAATAGTTGTGGTGGTATGATGCCCGGGTCTAATGTACCCACACTGGAAGATTTTGTATATTATCAGATTGCGGCAGATATTGTCAACCCTTGTTATCCTACTAATGGTATGGCATTCAATTCATCTGATTATCCTATTCCTGTAATAACTGAATCAACTTTTGTAGAGGTTGATGGTAAATTTCAAAAATTAATAAAAATAATTCCAACTCCAGAATCGAGGGGAGAAATGGAATTATTTGTAAAGGTAACAGATGAAACTGGTTTATCCAGTTCTTCTAAGTTTATTTTACAAATTAATGTAGAAGGTTGTACTGATAGTGGTGCTGAAAATTATGATGATATTGGAACAGATGGACTTACCAACGACACCCTCCTTTATCCAAATATACCTATTAATGATTTATGTCAATATTCTGGTTGTAAACACCCAATGGCTAATGAGTTTGAGGTAACAAAGAATATACCAAATGATACATGTACATGGGGTGATGCAAGTTTTATTAGTTTTTCAGCAGGACTTGAAGATGATTTCGGAAACGCAATTGATGAGATTGGCGATTTACCATCTGATGATAGAAAAAAAGTACGGACAATAGCTGAAAAAACACTTTCTGATCATACTGATTATTATGATATGTTTGATAATACTAATACTGAATTAATAGAAATTGGATTTGAAGTGAAAGGAGATGTGGGTGGTCCTTTACCAGAAGGTGAAGGTTATTCTGTTACAGTAGTTGATAAAGATGGTAATGATACTACACTTTATGGTGGAGATATAAGCAATAGAAGAACTGTCACCCAAGCACTCGAGTGGCATGATTATATCATACCAATTAAATTAGATTATAATTCAGATAGTGTCATAAAAATAACATTTGAAAATGACAGTGGTACTTCAGATTTACATGTAAATCAATTTAGATTGAAACAATATGGTGTTGAATCTTGGATCACACTCGATACTTACAATCAAACTGATATTGAGATTGAGTATATAAGAGAGTCAGACGATTTTTCTATGCCTATTAATGAAACTGGTGAAATGAATTGGAACGGGTTAATGAAATTTACCATATCTAGTGATTATTTATTAGATAATAATTTATGGTCTGCTGGTAGATCATTAGAAGATAAATTTTCTATGACAATATCAAATGCTCCAACTTATGGTTATATTAATCAATCAGGGCTGACAATCAACACATTCACTTATGCAGGACAATGGAGTGATGTTCCAGTCAATGATTGGGTTGAGGATTTCTCTCATACCTTTTATTATAATACTAATACAAACGATAATAATGATGCTGGTGATGAAATTCCAAACGGTTATAGTATATCTAATCCATGGGATTTTTTCTGTTCACCATTTGCGGAATACTTATCTGAAGGTTTTACTTTAACATATGAAGTGAAAACTAATTATTATGTTAATGGTGCACCATCGGAGACAACATGGACAAAGGACATTCCTTTCACCACAAAACTTTTTAACTATTGTAATAATTTTACGATTGACGACAGTAATTTAGTTATAAACGAATCTGACGAAATTTATATGTATATAGATAAACCCAGCGAAACTGCTGATTATGATAAATTATCTGGAACATATTGTGATGGTGGTACTACTTCTTGTAAACCTATTGTTGTGCATGATGAATCTACTGAATATTTACCAGTAACAGGAACCAATGGAGTTGCAAATGTTAGTTATACATTTGATTGGCCCGAAGAATATGGTACACAAGAATGTCAAATAAAATTCACTTTGAAAGATGCTGAAACAGCTGCTAATGGAGTCGAGGTTAAATTTACAGATGCTGGTGGTACTACAATTTCTCTTGGTTATGTTAATCAGGGTTTTGATGAAAATACGGCTAATAATGTAACTTGGGTTTTTACAACTGGTTTTTATGGTGGAGATGCGGCCGCTGATATTGCAATACCTACTTGTATTCCAGGAGATAATACAATTACTGTATATGGAAATGATGATGATGTTAGTTTGGTACATGTTAGAGTTGAAAAGATTGATGGTATTTGTGGTACTGGTGAGTGTGGAGTAACTGGAGATCCTTTAACTGTTAATGGTTGGGGAACTATTTTTGATAATAGTTTAGCAGGTTATTTGGGTACTAATTTACAAGATTGTAAGGACTATGGTCATTGTAATAATGATGGTTCACTTACAAGAGAGGGAATGATAAGTTATGATTATAGAGTTAGTATAAATGTTGACACTTCAGAAAATATTTTAATAGCTTCAGAAAAAATTGATAATTTACTTTTTCAAGGTCAATCAAATCATTTAAATGATTTAATAGAAAGATGGATAAATAATCCAGATAAAGATTATAGAGTTGTTGGATTTCGATCTACAGATATTCTGACCAACAATGAATGTTGTGAACCAGGTTCAGCTGTAACTTGCGTTAGAGAACTTCAAACAAGATTTAAAATAAATTATTTAAATTTACCTATTGATATATTTCCCCAAATTAATGTATCTACTGATTGGGATTTAAATCCTACTGACTGGAATGGAGACTATATAGTTTCAGATTGGAACGGTAGAAATCCAATAAATAACGCTCCAGTTGTTCAAATTCAATGTGGTAATAGTAATTGTAATCCAGATGAAGTAGATGATGTAATGTACTGGTATCATTATGGTTCATCTCTAACATATAATATTATGGAAGATGTATGGTGGGATGGTACAACCACTTACACCAATAAAGAATATTCAATTTCTATTTATGTTAAAACTGATAGTATAAATAATATTATTGTAAGAGCATATATAGGAGAATCACCTACCATTCAATATGCTGATGAGTTAAATGTAAAAGCGTCAGATAATTGGAAATTATTAACATGGAATATTAAACCAAATTCTGATACTGAACCATATTTGAATTGGGCATTTAATCCTACAGTGGGTGAGTCTTGGGGTGACACTAAAGTATGGTTATCATCACCAATGATGAATGTCGGAACTTCAGCAAAACCATTTATAGGTAATACTGATGTCGTTGAAAGTGGCGATGAAACTATTCCACCTAATTTGGTTATTGGAGATACTTCAATTCCATATCCAACAGGTAATCCAGGTGATCAAACATTATTAATGAATGTTAATGTTTTAAATTCTCCAATATCATTTTGTTCTGGTGATACATTTTTGGTTGAAGCAGCTCGTGGTTTTGGTTCTGATGAATACGATGGTAGAATAGAAGAAAGTAATTTCTCTAATTATTTATTAGGTGACTATGACGAAACTTTTATTAATCGTAATGATTCACCACCACACATTGATGGTTGGTCTTTAGAATATAATAATCCTTTACAATTTTATCTTGATAGTTTGCTTATTGATTCTCTAACGGAACTTTCATTATCAATAACAAGAGGATTTTCAGAAGACAAGATTATTGGTCCTAATACTGAAATTGATATAGGTACAGATTCCGCACCACAAAATTTACCAAGTATAAAAATAATATTAATAGGTGTAAATCCACCACATATTCATTATGTCGATTATACAAGTGAAGATAAAGCTCAGTTTGGTGTACAAGATCAAGAATTAGTTATATACAATAATATAAACAATGATATTTCTCACACAGATTATTTAGATTATGTGGATGAATATGGTAATACACCAAATTCAGCTGATGATTTCGGAGTATATGCTATCGGTAGTATTGATTTTTCAACTTTTGAACCAAAGACTAATCCCGATGGAACTCTAAAACAACTTATAGAAACACAAATTACTATTTCTACACCAACTGGAGATAAAATAATAAGTGAACTATTTTCTCCAAATATTACTGGCGATACTGAAACAGTATCTTATCCATGGGATAATCTTATAAATGCTATAAATAGCCATAATGGAGAGTATACAGCCGAATTAAGTCCAACAAGTTATTCAGATCCAGCAAGTAATATTAAAGTTATTATTATTAGGGCTAATAAGGTTGGTAGTGATTTTAATGGTGTATTAGATTGGGGTATAAATATAGAAAATGTAAATTCACAACCAACATTTAATAATTTAATTAATGGTGAAGAATATCCAATACTTCATTTATATGAAGATTTTGGATCATTTACAGTTGAAGTAGCTGCATCGGATATAAACCCATTGTCTACAATAGAATTATCAGCTACAGTATCAGATGAATCTATAATTTTAGCTGTTGTAGAAGATCCTTATTTATATTCATCTCAAACATCTACTGGTATAAGTGACTCGTTATTTTCTTGGATTACTTATGGTGCCTATGACGAAACCGATACAGATCAATCTCATTCAAAAACTACTATAAAATTTACTAATCAACAAACTAACTATAATGGAACTGTAGATGTTGCTATTAGAGCAATTGATGAAGTTTCAACTCAAGATGTTGTCTATATAAGACTTAACATTCACCCTGTAAATGATCCACCTGTTATTGAACCAACATCCGATACAAAGATGTTTATGAATAATGAAATTTATCCAAATGATATAAATATTTCATTTAAAACTGTTGATGTTGAAGAAGGAAATGAAAAATTAACATTTGTTGGAAAGGATTTTGTTGATGGAAAATCAACATTAGAAGATGATATAACACCAAATGTAGGAAGTTATTGTTGGAAAGTTAAACAAGCAGTAGATCTTATAAATAATTGTCAAGGTACTGATACATGTAACGCTCCAGAAGAAATAGATGGGAAAAGAGTTTTACCCACAGGTTGGGTGTCGGCAGATGCACCATGTTCTAGTTCTATGTATTGTTCTACAATTTGCTATCCAAGTTTCGGTATGAGTAAACAAAACGCAGAACAACTTTGTAGTTTTGCAAATTATAATTATAATCCAGATAATCAAGATGATGAAATAACTTTAGCTGGAGATGTAGCTGCTTGTGATAACGATGTAAAATATAATACTTGGAGTGGTGATGTAGAATTTAGAGGTGGACAAACTGCATTATGTAGTGTAACAAAGACTTATATTGATTTGATTTACGATTTATTTGATTATTACGGAGCACAGATTTTCTCTGATAGATGTGATTCATCCAATTCACCCTTTTATGGTGATGGAACTATTTTTGATACTAATGAATGTGTACAAGAAATAGCGTGTATAACTTATATGACTGAAAAAATTGGTATGAGTGATGGTGAAGCTACAACTGTATGTGATAGTTTAGCAGTAACTGGTACAGTAACAGTAGTTGAGTTTGGTGATTTAAACAATATACTTGCCGATGATAATTTAAATTTATCAATAACTGTATGTGATGGTGGTCGGGATTATGGAAAACAATGTCAAACTGATATTGATTGCCCATCATACGAAGTTCCAAATTTCTTAAATTTTACAAATGCTAATATTGAAGATAAAAATAAATTTTTAACTAATGTTGGTGTTAGTCATTTAAATGACTATCTGTTTGTTCAACCTAATGAAAATTCTGTTGGAGATTCTTATGTAAGAGTGGGTGTTAAAGATAATGGTATAAACGAAGATGGAACATTTACACAAAAACGAACAGGATATTCAAAAGTTAGAGTAGAAATAGTTTCTGGAAGTAATACAGGTCCTACAGGTGATTTAAATATATTTGAAAAGGCGTCATTTGGTTTAAGTCCAGATACATTTACTTATGATGTTGATGGTAATGATCAAAGACAATTAATTCCACAGAAAGTAGATAGAAATTTTATTTTATATGTTTATGATTATCATCCAAACACAACGGAAGATAATAGAGTTATACAGGGGTGTACTAATATAAATGATAATGATGAATGTTGTGCTGATACTCCAACCAATGCCGATTTAAGTGAATATTATAATAAAGACAACGATGGTAATACAGATAATTCTAATCCAGTATTTTATAAAGAAGAATATGTTGACGAATTAAATTTGTATGTTGATTATATTACAAATGGTTCTAAATATTGTAAAGCAAATTTTGATGTTGATTGGAATTATACAGATACATTCACAAATGATAATATTGGTGGGTTTGAACCACCCAATGTGCAATATAATAAACTTGATTATACAGTTAAATATGAATTTAAGATTTTTGATGTTGTTGGTAATTATGACATTATTGATACTCAAGATCAAGAAGATTGGTGGGCCAAAATAGGAAACCCAACATCTTCAGATTGGATAAATAAATGGAATCAATTACAAAGAGAAGGTTGGGACACGTGGGGTCAAAGAAATGAAGATCATCCATATGGTATTCCAGAAAAAATAATATTTACTGCAGGTCCATTTTCACAAGGTCCAAATACAGACAATACAATGACAGCAATAATTGACGATGGATTTACATTTAGATTTGATTATCCTTCAATTTATGAAGTAACAGTATTTGCTACAGATACATATGGTATTGTAGGTGAAACAACAGAAGTTGTTGATGCAAGGGATATTGTTAAATTTAATCAAACATTATTGTTTAAGTATTCACCTTGGCAGGGTTTTAATATAACAGGTACAGACCCAGTTGATAATTCAAAATATAAGATAGAATCAAGGGACATAGATAAACGACCATCTCTTGGTTTATGGTATTATGATGAACTTCCAGCAAATAAATCGGAAAAATGGGAAACATTACATTCAGATAAACCATATGAATCATTTGATAGTGCATTTACTGGAAGTTTACAATCAAAATATTTTGATGGAAGAAAATATAATGAATTAAATTATTCAGAATTATTTGATAATGATGATGTAATTGATACACCATCACCAATCATTTTCCAAGGTATTCCAACTATACCGAAGTATAATAAATGGGTTTATGGTAACTATAATTCTACCGCCCATCAAACACCCATTGAAATAATCGACTCTTCAGTATTAAGTCCTGATGAAAAAAATGATGCATATAAAATAAAACAAAATTCTGATGCCACCTCTCCATTTTATTTATGGCAAGTTAAAACAATATTATCAGAAAAACGAAGAGAAGTTGATAGAGCATTTTCAATTTTTCTTAAAGAGGGAACTGCTACAACAACCACTTTAGAAATTTCTTTTAATAAGAGTGGATATATTAGTCAAGATATAACTTGGGATGTAAATGGAGAACCAACATTTGTAGGAGATGGTCCTGTTATAAATGGAATACCTTTAACTCAAGAAGAAGATGCGTATGATCCTGTTTATGGAGATATTTTAACTTGGCAAGCAAGAGCATTACCTGGAGGAACTGCGGCGTGGGCTAATAATACCGGTGCTTTTACAACATTATTAAGAGAGATATCACCCGACTTAGGTAACGGTTGGTATAAAATTACTTTAAGAAAAAGATGTCATCCGACCGATGCACAATATGATATTAGAATTTATCCTGCAGGAGATTTAACAGATATAGACGGTACAATTATTGCTTGGGGTGCGCAAGTTGAAGAAGTAGAACCATATGATGATTTATTAAAAATATATCAACCTACTCGTGAAGAAAATAAAGTTGGTATTTATGACTTTATTCCTGATGTTGATATTAGAAGTCCAATAAGTTTGGGTGGATCAAAATCTGTATTATATAAATATTATGATGAAGAATTACAACCAGACTCATTTGAAGAAACATCAGCACCATTGACTGCTCAAGTATTTTTCTATTTAAGAGATCCACTTAAAGAAGAATTATTTGAACCAAAAGATATTATGAAATATCCAGAAAATACTTTATATGTTGGTTTTGTTGATTGGGGTGATGGAACGCCAATGGAATATGATGATGAACCATTTAAAGTAACTGATAGTACAGTTATGCGACACACATACGAAAAGTCTGGAATATATGAAATAAATGGAGAAATATTTAATGTTGCTGTTAATACAGATAATGAAGTTTTAGGTATTGGTAAATATAAAGAATTTATTTTAAGAATTAATATTGGTTTAGATAGTGATGTTGAAGGTGAATTTAAAAATTTAGGTGGTGAAGGATTTACATTCTTACCATATCCAAAAACATCTCCTGTAATTAGTGGTGTTTCTGATTCATCAATTTATAAAAAAGTTATAAAGAGAAGAAGTGGATTTATTGGAGGTGATCCACAAATAAACTTGAATTATAAATATTTGGGTGATAAACTTAAAACTGAAATTGCTCTTGCAAATATGGATGAGAATTATATTGGTAACTTTTTATCAGCCTTTATAGGTTCATACGCATCTTCTTCCCAACACATAAATGATGATAGTGATGTCATAATTGAAAGTGGTGGTGAATTTTGTGTTGATATTGAAAATTTTTGTTATGGTGGTGGGGCAAATTTAAACAATATTGATTGCAATCATGTTGATACAACTGCAGGTGAAGATTGTTCTGGTACTTGCTTATCTACCACATATACTTATCCAATACAATGCACTTTATCAACTTCTCCAAATTTTGAATCAATATATGATGGTACTACATACAAAGATGCTTTCCTTAATTGTGAAGATGAATGTAATGTATTTGTAAGAGCTGACACTGTAAAAGGATTTTTTGATGGTGTTGTTAATGATCATGGAGAATTATTACCGGATGATTATAATGACGGTGTAATTTCTTCATCCTTAACACCAAAACTTATAAATCGTGGATTGGGAACAACATTTGAAGAACTTGGAGATTATTTAGGTGATACTGATATTAGTCAAGTTAGATATTTTAATAAACCACTTGATATGTATCTGATGCTTGGATTTAGTTCACCTGTATTTGATTGTAATAATCCAGAGGCTTGCAATTATAATGCAAATGCTGATATTTCACTTAACAATTGTTGGTATGCTAATACTGGATGTGATTGTACCTATCCGGTAGGTACAACATCAGACTGTTTAGGAGTCTGTGGTGGAACAGCTATAGTAGATCAATGTGGTATATGTGCTGGTAGTGGGATTCCAGAAGGTGAATGTGATTGTGTTGGAAATATAATAGACTGTGCTGGAATATGTGGTGGTGAAGCAGTAGAAGATATATGTGGTATATGTGGGGGAGAATACATAGATATAACTGAATGTGAGTGTCCTGTATTTGGAGAGGTCATGGACTGTACTGGTGTATGTGGTGGATCAGCAGAAGAAGATGAATGCGGTATCTGTGGCGGTGATAGATCCTTATGTACAGATTGTAATGGTGTATTATATGGTAATGCTGAAATAGATTTATGTGGTTATTGTAGTGGTGAAGGAACTGGTATAATACCTAATGAAAACTGTACTGGTTGTACACAGTCTCTATGGGATGGTGAAACTGGTGCTTGTAATCCTGGTATTAATAGTCAAGGTGTACGTTGTACTACTTGTGTTGGGGATGTTTGTTCAGAAGGAAATTGTATTATAGATGGTGGAACTTGTGATGCTCCATTACACTGGTTTGAAGATGGTGATAATGATAGTTTTGGTTGTTCTAATGCAGCATATATTACTGCTTGTGAGGATCCATCAACTGCTACTAACTGTGATGGGTCAGGAGATGTACTTGTTCTAACAGGTGCGATGTGTTATGTTGAAAATTCAGATGATATATATTGTGAGTCTAGTTGTAATAATCCTATTGGTTATGATGACTGTGGTGTCTGTGGTGGTCCTGGCACCTCTTGTTTAGATGAGTGTGGTGTTATAAATGGTGGAATTTCTTTTGATACTTGTGATTGGGAAACTAATTATAATGAAAATGATTGTGGAACTCCATATGAATCTGCATCTTGGATAGATATCTGTGGGAATTGTGGTGGTCCGGGTGACACAGCAGACTGTGGATGTGATGATATCCTAGAAGGAGAATGTGATTGTCTTAATAATGTACTTGATTGTACTGGTGTTTGTGGTGGACCTAAAGTATTTGATTGTGCTGGAGAATGTAATGGTAGTACAATAGTAGATTGTACTGGTGAATGTGGTGGAACTGCTGTAGTAGACTGTGCTGGAGTATGTGGTGGTTCTGCAGTAGATCTTGACTGTGGATGTGAAGAAGATGGTCCTGCTGGTTGTAATAATTGCTGTGAAAATAATCATAATAATGATGATTGTATAGTCGAGTCAGTTGATCAATGTGGTGTATGTGGTGGTGAAGGTATTGATTATACAGATAGTGGTGGGTGTTGTTGTGGAACTGTTGAAAGCTGTGGAACATATGAAAACTATTCTGATGTTACTGACGCCTGTGACTGTGATGGAAATGTAGAAGATTGTATGGGTATATGTGGTGGCAGTGCAGTTGTAGATGAATGCGGTATTTGTGGCGGCGGCGGTATAAATTGGGCTGGAGGAGAGTGTGACTGTGATGGTAATATAGAAGACTGTTCAGGTGTATGTGGTGGAGATGCATATGAAGGTTGTCCATATCCAGATGCATGTAACTACGATTTTGAAGCTTCTTGTGATGATGGTAGTTGTGAATTCGCAGAAGATAATTATGACTGTGATGGTAACTGTACAGCTCAAATAGATTGTGCTGGTGAATGTGGTGGATCTGCATACGAGGGTTGTATGGATGAAACAGCTTGTAACTATGATTTAGATGCTTCTTGTGAGGGAGATTGTGATTACCCAGAAGAAAATTATGATTGTGATGAAAATTGTATTGCTGAAATAGATTGTGCTGGTGACTGTGGTGGCAGTACTGTCGAAGACGAATGTGGTGTATGTGCTGGCGGTGGAATTGCCGATGGTGCTTGTGACTGTGCTGGAAATGTGGCAGATGCTTGTGGAGTCTGTGGTGGTGATAATGCAACTTGTACAATTTCTATTTTATATAATTCTGATGCTGATATTGCAGGATTCCAATTTGATGTAACTGGTGTTAATGTAGTTAGTGTGAGTGGTGGAGCCGCGGGTGATACTGACTTTAATATTTCGACATCTGGAAATGTAGTTCTTGGATTTAGTTTAACAGGAGAAGTAATACCACCTAATATAAGTAATAATGTATTAATTAATTTACAAATTGAAGGAGATATAAATGATGCATGTCTTATTAATCCAATTCTTTCAGATCCATCCGGAAATCTTATTGAGAGTGAAATATCTGATTGTTTGACTATTAATACATTTGTTCCGGGTTGTATAGATTGGGAGACTCCAGCTTGTAACTATAATCCAGATGCTACAGTAGATGACGGTAGTTGTGATTATGGTACTCTATGTGCTGATGGTAGTTATGAATGTAATCCAGATGATTGTGATGAGTTTTCAGAGGGTTTCCAAGAAGGTACTGATTCAATTAATGTCAAAGACTTTTTAGAAGGTGGAACTAGAAACTATATAGCATTTACATTACCACCAAGAGAAGAATTAATGTGTGCTGGTGGTAATCCTAATGTTGATCCAGATGATGCTACTTGTTCTGGCCAAGAAGAAGGTTATTCTTGTGGTGGTAGTGGTACTTGTAGACAATATGATATGGATAGACTTTTAAAATCTTCCATATTTACTGATGAAGGGTTGGAAACACCTTATACATTTTTAGATGGTGATATAGTTTATACACAACAATATTTAGACGATGGTGATGGTGATTTATATTATGGCCCAACTGGTTATGATCCTGGGTATAATGTTTGGGTTGGAGGTAATCCTTATCTAGAAACAGGCAGAGGTTATTTTATACAATTAACTAATGATGCATGGCTAAAATGGACATTGGAAGAATAATATGCCTATAATTACTGGAAAATTTGATGCTAATAGTAGAATAATAACCGATAGTACTGCTTGTAATGATGTTACATTATCAGATACAAGTTTGGAAGATGTGTATTATGTATTCAATTGTAGTCTCAATTTTGGTGCTTGTAATTATTTTGGAACTTCTGATGATGATTTTATAACATTTATGGATGGATTCGGAGACCCAAATTTTAGAACAATAACTATCGGTTCTCCATCAACACCATTTCCAGCTGGCTATTATTTAAACATACGTTTAAATGATTATATTTGGTATGAATCTACCAGTGATTATTTCACAAAAGTAACTTTTCCTGGTCCTATTAGTGGAGCAGATGAAGATGTTGTAATATTAGATCCAACAACAGCTTATTGGGCAAAACCCGGTTGTACTATAGATGATGCTTGTGATTATAGTTCTGAATATACATATCCCTGTGAGTGTCCATCTGAAAACAATTGTTGTACAGGACCCGGTTCAGGTTGTAATACATATTGTCCATCATATCCAGGTAGTTCAGATTATAATTGTTCTGGTGAGTGTATAGCTGAAATAGATTGTGCTGGTGTCTGTGGTGGCACTGCTGTTGAAAATACCTGTGGAACTTGTGTCTCGGCTGGTAATGAAGATACTAATGATGGTTTGGCTTGTTCTGATTCTGATGGAAATCCTGGTTGTGATGATATACCAACTGGTTGTAACCCCGAACCTTGTTGTGATTGTGCTGGAACTAATCAAATTTTATTTTATCAGGACCAAGATCAGGATGGGGTAACTAATTGTAGTACTTCTCCACAAGCATATTATTGTGACGGAGATGAAGATGAACATTGGTATAGTGTGTGTTCTGACGTAGAAGATGACAATTGTTCCTCTAACTTTCATGATGATTGTGGTAGATGTGATGGTGAAAATCAAGATATGGATTGTAATGGAATCTGTTTTGGCACTGCATCGGATGATAATAATTGTACTGCATGTGTAGGTGGTAGTGAAGAGACAGCTTCATTATACGAATGCGTTCCAGATTGTTTGGGAGCGTGGTTTGATCGTGAGATTGGTACTGAGGGAGATCCTGAAAATGTTGAAGATTGTATGGGGGTTTGTAATGGTCCAAATGAAGTAGATGGGCTTGGCAATTGTTGTCATGGAAATAGTATTATTCCACACTTTGAAGATGACGATGGAGATGGGTTGGGTGATGGTGATGGTAGTTCATGTGGAAATTATTGTGCTGGATTTAATAATATATCTAACAATTGTGTACCAAATCATCTAGATTGTCCAGAAAATAATTTTGACAACTGTGGAACTTGTGTCTTGGCCGCTGATGAAGATTCAGGTAATTGTGATGAGGGTTTTAAAGATCATTGTCAGGGCCCAGAATATTGTTGTTGGGAAGATGGATATAGTAGTTTAATTATGACTCAAGACAACTGTGAGGCTCTCGAAGAAGAGCAATGCACTAATAACCCTGGGTGCTACTGGACTTTGGACACGAATTCCTGTCGCACAAACTTTTTAAAATATATAGGACCAGACGGCCTTTCCGTAGAACAATTTTGTGAGATCAACGATTTAGCGGGGATACTCCTTGGTATATCTGGGACAGGTGTGGCCGCCCAATTCCTAGAGGGTAATTGTACTGCCTATGGAGGTATGTTGGTATTAAATAGAACCATGGATTTCTATACCCTCGGTTTGAATGAAAATATTGAAACAAGCTATTTTATTCAATGTTCCGGCACCGAATGGACTTGTTCAGACTATTCAGACAATAATAATAACTTGGACACAAATTTCGTTTGGGATTGTGACTGTGATATAAATGGTCAATGTGGAATTTGTTCAGATTATGTATGTTGCGATGATTCAGATGCATGTAATACTAATGAACTAGAAGTATGTATATATGCAGAATCAAATCATAATTGTAATGAATGTTGTACGGCTGAAGGTGATAATCTTATAGGTGGTTTTGACTGTGCTGGTGTATGTGGTGGTAATGCAGTAGATTTAGGTTGTGGTTGTGATAATTCTGGTCCATCTGGCTGTGATGACAATTGTGGATCAACATTAGAATTTGATGACTGCGGCGTATGTGGCGGCAATAATGCTAGTGTGGATGACTGTGGTATATGTTTTGGTAATAATGCAAGTGATCTTGGTTGTGGATGTGACAACCCAGCACCAGTTGGTTGTAACAATTGCTGTGATGATGCCGACCATGATTGTATACGATTAGAAAATGATGAATGTGAAACTTGTGGTGGTGAAGGTATACCAGAACATGAATGTGATTGTGATCATCATGTAATCGACTGTGCTGGTGAATGTGGTGGTACTACCATTAATGATTCTTGCGGCGTATGTGGTGGAGATGGAAGTACTTGTGATGTGGGATGTAATGATATAAATGCTTGTAACTATGATTCTGATGCTGAAGATTGTGATGGTGAATATGGTGGAGGTGAAACTTATTGTTGTAACTATCCAGAAAATTTGGGGTGGTGTGACTGTTTAGGTAATATAGAAGATTGTTTCGGTGAATGTGGTGGAGATGCTGAAATAGATGATTGTGGTATATGTGGAGATATTGGATCAAGTATGTGCGAAGATCATGGTGGTGACTGTAGCAGTGATCAGGATGTATGTTGGTATTGTCCATCTACTATTGAACTGACGGATCAATTCGGTAATACCTTCTGGTACTGGCATTCTTATGATGTATCAACTAACATCTCCCGGATGAATGACTGTATAGAAGCTTGTAACTCTTATTGTGACTGTAATGGAAATGTAGAAGATGCTTGTGGTATATGTGGTGGTGATGGTTCATCATGTGGATGGTTTCCATATGGTGAAAGTGCATGTATTGATGGAACTTGTGATGATATAGGTGAATATTGTGTAGATAATATATGTGGTGAATGTGGTAGCGGAGATTGTGCACTTGGACAATGTGATGACAGTTGTGAATTTGAATGTTGTGATTCTAGTTGTATAGAAACACATGAAGCTGATGGTTATGCAGATGCTGAAGCTCATTATGTAGCTTATTATACGGATTGTGAAGATGGTGGTTTAAATTGTTATAATACTGGTTATAATACAGCTGAAGCTCATTATGTAGCTTATTATACGGATTGTGAAGATGGTGGTTATGGTTGTTATAATAGTGGTGTAGCTTTCGGTCAAAATTGTGCCAATAATTCTTGTTATGCAGATGGACAAGCTTATGGTGAACAATGTGACGTTAATAATTGTGCGACATCAAATGATGTTGAGATTTTTCAAGATGGTCATGCAGCAGGCGTTGCTTCAATATTTTTTCCACCTGACTTTATAGTTGGTGGTGGTGAGGGTGCTAATGCTAATGTTGATAATTATCAATATATTGCATTTACTTTACCAGCAAAGTGTGGTGTAGATTATGGATTAGATGAATGCACAGCAGCTGATTTGGTTTGTGCTGGAGATCCTGTTTCTGATGGAGACTGTATAAATGAGTTTGATGATTGTGGTCAAATTGGTACTTGTCAACAATATGAAATAGATAGAACATTAAAAGCATCTGTTTTTCAAAATGCTGGAGATTCAGAACCATCTCCTGATTTATTTACTTATCAAGATGTTATTTTTACACAACAAGGTTTAGACGATGGATCTCAAACTATTACAAAGTTTTGGATTAAATATACCCCTGTTTGGCATATTCCTGGTGTAGATTATGCGTGGTTTGATACGGGTAAAAATAATCATTTTGAACCTGGTAGGGGATATTATATGTCTCCTGAAAATAGTTTATGGATAAAATGGACAAATCCAAATGATAATTAGGAGAATAAAATAATGGCATTAAATTTTGGATTTAGTATAATTAACGCTTCTTATATTAGTAATCAAATTACAGAGTGTGATATTAGTGCTTTCGATGATCATTTTACAGATATAGTATATAATACTTTGACCTTTTATGAAGTAGGTAGTCAAGATTTAACTAGTGGTGGAACTCAAATATATCCAACACTTAGTCAATTTGGATCACAAATTGGTGTGCAAATTAATGATTTCACTTCCGGTAAATATTTACTAATAAAATATAGTGGATATAATGCATATGAAGAATCAAGTCAAAATACATTATGTTGGTTAGATAATAGACAGTATTTAGGTGATGGTAATATATCTGTTAATAATTATGAAAATATTGTATTTTCTTATCCAGGATGTAATGATTCTAATGCATGTAATGCTGGTAGTTTTTTATATCCTGGAGATTGTTGTGGTATTAATGATGGGGGTGCTTGTGATTACCCGGAACTAAATTATGATTGTAATGGGAATTGTATCGTTGATATAGATTGTTCAGGTGACTGTGGAGGAACATTAGAATTAGATGACTGTGGAGTCTGTGGTGGTGATAATACTACTGGTTGTTATGATAATAATTGTACTACATATTGTGACTGTGATGGTAATAGAGAAGATTGTTTCGGTGAATGCGGTGGAGATGCTGAAGTAGATCAATGTCTCGAATGTGGTGGAGATGGAATTGATTGTCCTTGTGGTACACACGAACATTGTCAAGTTACACTAGGTCTTACTGATAATTATTGTCATAGTTCCGGTGTATGTGTTACTTATGATGGTAGTTTTTGTGATAATAATTATTGTGGTATTGGTGATGGTGATTGTGATAATGATGGTCATTGTGATGTGGGATTATGTTGGGAGGACCATTATGATCAATTTGGTGAATCTTCTCATAATCCTGGAAATTGTACTTTTACTTCAACCGATTCAACTATTAACGCAGCTGCAGATTGTTGTTTTGATCCAGATGATGAATGTCCTGGATCAGGTACCTGGCATGGAGATTGTCCTGAACAATGTGGTGGTGGGTGTGAACATTACGGTGGTGAAGCATGTTGGACTCCAATTACTGGTTGTGGGTGCGAACATGGTCTAAATGCAGGATTAGATCAATGTGGTGTATGTGAAGGTGAAGGTACTCAAGAGGTCTGTTGTGATGGAGAAACAGAAGTTTGTGATAATGGTGGTGATGGTATGTCTGCAGATTGTTATGGTATTGTTTGTGGTTGTATGGATGGTGATGCTTGTAACTATAATGCAGAGGCTACTGTAGATGGTGGTAGTTGTACATATGCAGAAGATGGTCTAGAGTGGTGTGAGGATCCAGATGGTGATGAACTTGGAAGCTTTCAAGAAGGAGAAGAAGAGGGAGATTATTATTGTCCTCGTAACAGTTCTGGTGGAGAAGAGGCTCCAGAAGGATGGGTAAATAATTGTAATGATGAGTGTGAACATGACGGAATATCTATTTATCCAGAGGGCAACAATGGTGTTGATATGTGTGGTGTCTGTAATGGTGGGTGTAATCCACCTACATCGGGTGGTGCTCAAGATGGTTGTCCAGCAGCTTGTTCTTGTAATTGTATCACATTAAATTGTGGTCTTTGTGAAGTGGTTCAAAATAATTATGAAGACGGAACTTGGACAGAAGAAGATGCAGCTTCATATTGTACTATGGGTACTGGTAATATTGATTGTGAATGGGATTGTAGTTATTATTGTGATTGTGACCAAAATTATTATGATGACTGTGGTGATTGTGGTGGTGATGTATCTGTTGACTATGAAGTAGGAAATTTATCAGATTTTTGTACTAGCACCCAAAACGAATGTGATATTCATACAGATGATTGTATTGAACCTAATTTATATAATTGTAGTGATTTATTAAATGGTAGTAGTTGTGGCGGTCAATATCCAGCAGTTGCAGGAACTCAAGAAAATAAGCCTGATTGTGATAATGGTACATGTAATTGTATAGCAGGTGAATGGGATTGTATGGGTGTCTGTGGTGGTACTACTCCAGATTATACTGGTGACTCCTGTTTATCTGGTTGTAGTTCTGGTGGTTGTGATATACCATGTGGAACTCCACTTCCTTGTAACCAACAAGAAGATTTTGAATGTGGAATTGCTGAAGATTGTATTGGAACTGGATGTGATTATCTTGATTGTGGTAATGCTTGTGGTGGAGATGGACTTGTAAATAATTGTAATGCTTGTATAGGAACAACAACAGGTGGTCAATATGATAATTTTGAAGATACAAATTATTTACCAGACCCATTTGAGGGTCCATATGGACAAGATTGTGATGGTGAATGTTTTAGTGGAGCTGGATTTGATGAATTTAATAATACAGATGAGTGTCCATTAAATCATTGTATTGGTGGTGAGAGTACTAACGAGCCCTGTGTCACAGATTGTAATGGAACATATTATGTTGAGGGTTCAACACCACCAAATTCATATGATTGTGCTGGTATATGTAGTTCTACTGAAAATCCAGATTATTCTGAAGCTGATGGTATTTGTTGTGATAGTGCGAGTATTTTTACATATTATCAAGATACCGACTGTGACTATTTAGGTGAAGGTGATATTGGAGATGGTGTATTATATTGTGCTGGATATGAACCCGAAGATACATGTCCTGATGGTACTCGTTGGGTTTCAAATAATGTAGATTTTTGTATTGATGATAATATAGATCAATGCGGCGTATGTGGTGGTGATAATTCAACATGTTGTACAGATCCAGATGCTTGTAATTATATAGAAGGTCGTCATTGTGAATACCCAGAGATAAATTATGATTGTGATGGTCACTGTATAGCTGAAGCTTCAGTACATGGACAGGAATTAAATGAAGGTGGGTATGATTGTAATGGTGTCTGTGCAGGTAGGTCTATATTAGATCAATGTGGTGTATGTAATGGTCCTGGTACTATGTGTGTTGGTTGTACAGATAATAGAGCTTGTAATTATGATCAATATGATACAATAGATTTTAGTGAGTCTAATGTTCTTGTTGAAGGCGAATGTATTTATGCCGATCCAGGTTATGACTGTGATGGTAATTGTATTATTGAAATAGATGAATGTCATGTCTGTGGTGGTGATGGAATAACTGGATATTGTGCATCAACACAAACAAGTATTTTCCAGTCAATAAATAGATGTAATACAATTTCTAATCAATATAATAGTGGTTATATTGATAATTTACAAGATGCTATTTTAACATGTAATTCAAATATAAATTGTGAATGGATAAATTATTGTGACTGTGATGGTTCAGTTCCAGATGTACGATGTCCAGATGGTTCATTTGTATGTAATATTATTGATTGTCACGTGACAGATATTCCTACATTTGAACCAATATTTACAAGTGGTTGTGCTACTGATTTTCAATTTACTTCCTTTGTTGATAGTACTGATATAAATGATATATTTTCGGACAATTATGTAGATGGTTTAAGTGGACAGTCCCTCTTGACAATAGACCATATAACAGAGTTTGGCAGCGATCAAGTGGATCAAGGTATAGCGCACTACTATGAAAATGAAAATGCATGGTACGGAGGTCTTTCAGGTTTTGAATTAATTCAAAGTAATAATTACGATGATCATTATAGTTTCAAAAACCATTCTCATCAAGACGTTATTTCTAGTTATCCCGGAATAATTATTATTAGTAAACCATATGAGTGTGAAATATTAGGTTGTACAAATGATTATGCTCCGAATTATGATGAAAATGCTACAGTAGATGATGGTACTTGTGAATGTTTTGATGCTAATGTTGCTCCATTTACCTGTGAATCAGCTGTAGATCAATTTGGTTGTGATATGGCTTGGGGCGGTTCAACTATTGGTGAAATGTGTCCAGTCTCCTGTGACCCTTATTGTCAACAAGTACATGATAATTGTATATGTGTCGGATGTCCACTAATGGGTGACGTAAATGGTGATGGCGTTGTTGATATTTTGGATATAATTATGATTACATCTTATTTATTGGGGGATACTGACTTCCGAGATGTTAGATGTGGAGATATGGGTGGGGATGGTGGTGTCGATGTACTAGATATTGTACAAATTATAACTCTTATATTTGGGGACAATCTTCAAGGAGGCGGAAGAGTTACTAGTACCACTTTAACTACTAGAGAAAAAGAAATATTGAGTGATGTTAGGAATACATTAATATCTATAGAAAATGTGGATATAGAAACTCAAAAGACGGAGTTAAGAAAAATTTTAAATATATTAGAGAATTTAGGAGATAATAATGGCACCTAATAATAATGAAATTAGTGCACTTCATCCAAATAATCCAGCAAGTCCAAGATACTGGAAAAATATTATACCGGAGTCTCAACTTATTGAAACAAGAGCTGGGATTGGTGTATTACCAGCCATTAGTGATTCAATAGATAAATTAGATATAATATTAGGATTTGGAAATGAGTATGATGGTAACTTTAGTATTGGTGGAGAAACTTATTCTGGATATATTGAAATATATATAACATTATATGATGCAATTAAAGAAATTCAATTTAAATTAAGTGGTATTGATTTACCGAATATATCTGATATAGGTGATGAAAATTTTGGTGGAATAGTTGGTAGTGATCCAAATTTTTCAACAGTTTCTATAATTAATAATGTTGTAATTATTAATGGAAACTTGATTGGTCAAGAGTTCCCCGATGGCACAGCTTGCTATGTTGAAGGTTGTATAAATGAATTACTATTAAAAATTCCATTTATATCAAAGGGAGTAGATATTTGTTTTCTACCATATATTTCCGATAATTATTATGTATCTATAATAGATGAAAATGATGACATATATATCAATCCTGAAGATTTTGGATATTGGAATACTCAAACAGGAGGACCATTGGTAAATTTATGTTATTTACCATTTTCTGATATAATTATTAATATAGAATCACCTCAAACTTGGTTGGGTGTCAATGAATATGGAAATAATTATTATTATCCAGTATTACCAAAAATAAATGTAAGTGGTGAATTTGATGAAGAGTTGTGTTTACAAAATGGAACAATGATTGGTGGTGGGTATTGCTATCAGGAAAATATACCATTTGGTGGATTCAGAAATTGGGATGAAGATGATTTATATGCAGCAATAACATTAACAACCCTTCCAGATTATTATTTAGATTTCTGTTTAGTTGATTTAGATTTTTCACAAATTGAAGATGGAACATTAAGTGATTATGGACCTGTAACAAATTTTGGTGTATTGGTGGATGATTATAAAGTTAATTTTGATTCAAAAACTAATGAACCATCTTCTAAGAAATTAATAACAAAAAGTAGATTAGATAAGAGAGTTAAAGGTAAATCATTTTAATGGCAAATTATACAATAGATAGATTAGAAAAAAGAATATATGAAAATCAGCCAACTGAAGGTTCTAATGGTCAGTATAATTATGGTAAGGTGGATAATAATGAAAAAACCAATAGGATACTTGGAAAAGAACAAAATACTGTAGTAAATGAAGATAGTGATTTATATACATATGTTATTCAAAAACAAGATATTAATTTAGATGAAAATAAAAATGGATTATTATGGCAAACTTTTGGTTCGAAACTTGAGATTGATGAATGTAATATTTGGGATAATCGTTATTGGGATAATCAAGTAGATTCGGCTGGGGGTGATTATAGTAATGTAAAAGTTGCATTTTATATTTTTGATTCAGAAACTCCAGCTGGAAAAAAAGTTGAAGCAGCTTTTAATGATGGAGGACTTAGTTTAAGTACTAAAAGTAGTGGGCGTGATGCATCAAATGGAAACAAAATAAAAGATGCCATAGGTATAGGAAATGCAGTTAAAGACTCACCATATTGTATAGGATATAAAAATTATGGAAGAGAACCTGAAAAAACTGAGTTAGGGGATGTCATTAGTAACGATTCCACAGAATTTGGAAATGTATCAATAAATAACTTTCCAAGAAAAACAAATCCTGGAAGTTCAGCTCCTGATTCATTTGATAGTTCTACAGCTATTAGTACAGATATAACTAAGTTTCACGATCAAATTATAGGAAAAGAAGATGGTTCTTATTATCTTGTCGTAAGAACATGTGGAGATGAGAGAGAAGATGTATTACTTCAGGATCCTGCAGATGATGAATTAGATAGAAATTATACTGTCATTAAAATACCTAAAATTGAATTATTTGGATTGTGGACTAAATTAGATGGTTCTCCTAGAACACTTTCTGCTACAAATGATACTCTTGATAATAGTAATCTGGTAATGAGACATTTTAGAGATGATTATGGTGATGGTAGAGGTTATCAACATGTTGGAGATAATAAGAGAGCGCCAATTTATACAGTTGATGAGATTAAGATTAAAATAACAGCTCCTGATATGCCAAATTTTGTAACAGCACGAAAATCAATAGAAGATGGGGGAATAAATGCAAATTGGGTAAATACAGTAGGTAATGATGGTTGGTGGTGTACTAAAGAACAAGGATTAAATCCAAAATATGATATTGATTTTCTTGGATATCCAAATACATTTTATAATAGTGAAATTCAGATAACCAGTGATTTCGGCGGTTCAATACATGTTTTAGAATCAACACAAACAGATGAAAATATAAATTATTTTTCAGGATCTTTAATAACTCAAAATAATTTTAGACCGATCAGTTTTATATCATCATCTGATTTTGATATTGATTGTCAAAGTTATTATAGTGATGAGAGAGAAAGCGGATTTCAACTTAATAATACTATTTCTGCTCCTAATAAATTTAAGTTAGGATTTAAATTATCGGAAAAGAGTAGTAATACAATAGAAAAGTCAATACCAACTTATTTTTCACCAAGTGATACACCATTTAACTATTATTTTTTCGTTGTAAATTGGAATTGGAAAGATGGTGATTCAGAAACTTTAGAAGAAATTGGAGATAAAGATTTTCCACTTAATTCGGATGAATTAGGTAAATTGAACCCTGAAGGTATAGATTTATATAGATTAAAAACTATTGGAGATATTACAACAGATCAATTTGGAGAAAGAACAGATTTAGCAATACATCAATATAATGAGCCAGGTATAAAAATTATAAAAGCCGTAGTATTTTCTACAATAAATAAGGACGCGGGTTCATCATTTTATAGTGGATATAATGATCATGTGCAAGCTATTAGTTGGAAGTTAGTTACAATAAAAATAAACATAACAGAAGATAGGGGTATTGTATCTGATTTTTCTGATGTTGGTGGTGAAGATTTTGTTTATTTACCTTATCCTGATGTTGTAAAATTAGATGAACTAGTTCATGGTGTAGGTCCAAATACTGATCAACCATATAAATCTTCTCATATTGTTATAAGTGGTTTATCAGAAGATAGTATATATGTAACTGGTTTGAAAAAAATATTGAAAAGGGATAATTTTGGAAAAGCTGAAATATCTGAAAAGATAGAGGCAAAAAAATCATTTGAAAATTCACCAAAAGGTAAATTAAACGAATATGGTGATTTTCTTGGAAAATCTGATATATCACAGATTAGATATTTTAATACTGTTAATGATATGAAAACATTATTAAATATAATTGTAGTACCAGGCGATGATAGCTCTTATTACCCACATTCAGATATTAATTATTGGGATGGAGAAACTAATAGTTTTTCAAACGAAAGTCCTGTTGGTGATATATTTATAAGTGAATACGACCAATTTAGAGAGTCTTGCTTATTTGAATTAAATTTGAATGAATTGGATGGTAAAACTGTAAAAGATACAAGTGGTAATGGTAATAAAGGAATATTAATAGGTGACTATTCAGTCAAAAAAGATAAGATAAATAAAAAATCAATGAGAGATTCTTACATAAAGATTGCAAAAATCAAAAAGAAGAACGGAGCGTTTTAATACATGCCTATAAAAGAACATAATTTTAGTCAACAAGAACTTGATATTATTGTAAGTCAAGCTGATGATTCCTATACATTTGATCAGGATGGTGGTGATTATGTAAGATTGACTGTTTTTAATCAAAATAATAATTTGATTAACATCTTTGAAAATATTTCAGTTTATCAAACTGGAGATAACATATATGTAAAACCAAATGAAATATTATATGAAAATCAAGTTCCAGAAGGTAATTATAAATTACAATTTGACTTTTTAAATACATATTCTCCTGATACAGATATTGTAGTAAAACAAATATCACCATCTAGATTAGAAGTTAGGTTAAAGCATAAAGATGGAACTAATATCAATCAATCTAATTTTGAAACTGCTCTTGGAATTGTAGAAGAAAATACTTATACTTTTGATTGGATATTATATGGAGGCGGAGGTGCAAATATACCAATTGTTAATTACGCATTTGATCCATCAGATGATTCTTTAATTTTAAAATTATATGAACCATTACCAAATAATATAACTACATTAAATCTTGTTAAAATAGAAAAAGAAGTATTAACAACTCAGATAGAAGATATACAATATTTTTCAGAAATATCAAGAGTAGAATCAGTTGAAGGATTAGTTCCAATATCTGACACATCTGATTTTATTTATCAAGGTGGAACTGCAGATCTTGCTTATGAATCTTATAGTGATTTGTCATCTTCTTTATTTGATCAAACAATTTTAAATAATATAATTTCTGGTAGTGATTTAAATCTTAATATTGATTATAATAATTATGATAACTATGTATTTTTTGGATCTGCTAAACAAAAATTAACTAATTTCAAAACCAAAGTTTCAACAATTGAAACTCATTTAAATAACATATCAGAATCATTATCTGCTACAGGTGTTACTGGAAGTTGTTACGGTGATTCGGATTGTAGTGGAGATTCAACCTATCTTAAAGAAAGAAGAAAAGAGTTATTCGATAAAATACAAAATGAAATAAATACATTTACAACTTACGAAAGATTTTTATATTTTGATGGTCAAAGTTATTCATCAGCATCTGCTCCAGGTGTTGGAAAAAATTATGCACATTCAACACCAATAGCTCAAGGAGATGGTGATACATTTTCTATATTAAATAATCATGACGGATTTAATGTTGTATATAAACATACAAATGATGGTGGAGATAATGTAAACGTAGATTTATTTACAGGTAAGTATTATGCACATGAAAAACCATTTTTTAATTATAGTGGTTCAATTTATCTTTCATTTTTATTAAGAGGTGATGAAGCACTGTCTGGATCATTAAAATGGATAAATAATAATGCAAATGCTGATGATATGAGTGGTTTAAGTTTACCACAAGATGCTTTTTATTCAAATGATATGACAAGTGGTAGTGCAATAGTTGGTGATGAATGGAGAAGATTTGTTTATCAAGCATCTCAATCATATTGGACACCAACTGATGTTACTAATGATGAGGGGATATCAGTAAATTATGATGTAGCAGGAATAGATAATTGGACTGCTGGATCTGATCAATATGAAATTTTAAGCAATCGTCAACCAATTAAAACAGGTTCAAATGTAATAACAGCTGAAGGTGATTATGTTAATTTAGCAACTGTTATTACTGGAAGCGGTGTAGAATTTGAGGGTTCGATAATGCCAGCTGGTGAATTGTTTAGAATGTATTGGGCGTCTCAATCAGTACATGATCCGTCATCATTTGATTATGAAACTGGAGAATTTACTACTCCCGTAACATCATCTTATATGACAGATATTAAAGTAACATTAAATGATCCAACAAATGCCTTACCATTTGGACAAATATATAAAACAGATTCAACAGAATGGACAAATTGGTATAATGGATTACAAGCTTCAGCTTCTGTTTATGATGATAATAATATTAATAGTTTAACAAATAATTTACCAAAATATATTAAAGAAAATTCCGATTATGATGAATTAAAAAGTTTCTTATATATGTTGGGAGATCATTTTGATTTAATCAGAAATTATATTGATAATTATGTATCTTTTTATAAAAGAAATTATCAGAAAGTAGATTCTGTTCCAACAAATTTAATGCCAATTTTAGCAGAACATCTTGGTTGGGAATTAATGAGTATAACTGGAAGTTCAATAGGTGAATATTTGGGTGGAAGTGTATCATCCGTTACATCACATGAAGATATTACACATAATACTTGGAGAAAACAATTAAATAATTTGATTTATCTTTATAAGTCAAAGGGAACTTTAAATAGTATTAGAGCATTGTTAAATGTGTATGGTTATCCACCAGACATATTAAATGTACAACAAATGGGCGGTTCAACAGAAGAACACAATCCAGCTATAATAACAGATGAAATAAAAGCGCTTACAGAAGGATTGGATAGAACGGTTGGAAATGTGTCTTATACTAGAAGAAAAAGTAAACTTTATAGTTATATTTTTAGAGGAATTCCAGAAAGAACTCTTAATTTTGATTGGTGGACAGATAATGCTAATCCTGAAACCATTGAATTTGTTTATAAACATAAAACTTCAACAAATAATCAAGAAATATTAATGAGTAGTGGTAGTAGAAACCAAACACTTTGGGATTTACGTGTTATTCCTAGTTCAAATGGTGGTATAAGCTCTTCTATTCAATTTAGATTGAGTAATAAATTAACCGGTTCGAATACAAGTAACGACATTGGAAAAAGTGCAGTTTCAATGTCAACGGATTATTTGGGAATGGGATCAGGAGAACTTTGGAATATTTTGTTGAAGAGAACTTCTGGATCTTCTAATTTATCTGGATATCCATCTGCATCTCATAATGCTATATTAAGTCATTCATATGATCTTTATGTAAGTAAGCAAAAAAGAGATAGTATTTCTGTTTTTAATGCAGTTTCAATGTCTGTTGGTGGAACTGTCTATTCACATTCAGCGGCTAATTGGATAGGGAGTGGTAGTAGACATAAAGCCTCAAGTTCAAACTTATTTGTGGGTAGAACTTTAAGTGGATCACTTGCAGAATTTAGAGCTTGGGATATTACTTTAAGTGCTTCAAAGTTTAAACAACATACTTTAAATAAGTTTAGTATTGTTGGAAATGAGTTTAGTTCATCCATGGATAATATTATTTATCATTTTAAATTAAATGAAAATTATAGATCAGGTTCATCAACACCTTATACAATATATGATGCTAATCCACAAGGACCGGTAACAAATCCAACAGATTATTCATTCGATTTAGATACAGATATAGTAACAGGTTCTTTATTATATGGCGCAGATGTAATTGATATTATAGCTTTTTCATTAAGGGCTGGTGGTTTAAATCAAGCAAATGATAATTTAATTATTATTAATCCAGCAGAATCATTAGTAGGAAATTTATCTTATAATAAATTAAGTTACAAATCTATTCTCCAACCACAATCAGAGCCGAAAAGAAAAGTTTCTTCAAAATTAGAAATTTTAGTTTCACCAACTAATTATATAGATAATTGGATTGTAACTCAATTAGCTGATAATGATATTACTGATTTATTTGGAAAACCAGATTATTTATATGAAAGCGAATATACATCTTTAAATTTATTTAGAGAAAAATTATTTAGACATAATAATGTGGAGATTAATACTAATAAATTTGTAAGGTCTTATGAAAATATATTTAATCAAGCTATAACAAGTCAATTAAAAAAATTAATACCAGCCAGATCTACATTTAATGATATTGGCGTATCTATAAAACCAAATATTTTAGAAAAACCAAAAATTAAAAATTATCCCATGGGTTTAGATTATGGTTCTCCGGGGTTGAATAATTTAAAACCTATTATTGATGTTCCATCATATATTGAATTTATAAATTCTGAAAAGGTTGATGATTTAGAAACAACACCACCAATTGAAATTAATAAATATATTTCTTTATTAGATTCAATTAAGTTAGATTATAATAAAGCTACAATTGATATACCATCATCAATTTTATTTACTGATACAATACTTGATTTACCAAAAGATACTACAATTGATATACCATCTTCAATTTTATTTACTGATACTTCTTTAGATCTATCAAAAGATGCTAATATTAATATTGATGAATCAATTACTAAACAAATGGAAAAAGTAAAAACTCATGATGCTAATTTAGATATTGACGATTCAATTGATAAAAAAATGGAAAAAATAGATACACACGATGCTAATTTAGATATTGATGAATCAATTGATAAAAAAATGGAAAAAATAGATACGCATGATGCTGATTTGGATATTGATAATATTATTGATAAAAAAATGGAAAAAATAGATACACACGATGCTAATTTAGATATTGATGAATCAATTGATAAAAAAATGGAAAAAATAGATACGCATGATGTTAATTTAGATATTGATAATATTATTGATAAGATATTTAATTATATAGAATATAATGAAGGTTCGTTTGATATCAACGACTCAATTACTAAACAAATGGAAAAAATAAAAACACATGATGTTAATTTAGATATTAATAATACTATAGTTAAAACTATGACAAAAGAAACTCCGACCAATGCTAATATTAATATGTTAAATCGAATATCACTTACTAATAGTGAAAAAATAATACCAATAACAGGTTCAATTGATCATATTAATACTCATTATGTTAAATCTTTTGAAAATTTATTAGATTTATGGGGAACTAGTTCAAATGATACTCATTTTGTTAATCAGGCATCTTATAATTCAGGTTCGAATAGTGATTGGAATGTTGGAACTTATGAAGGTAGATATATATTTAGAAGTATAGGTGATGTAGAAGTAGTATCTGGTTCTAATAATTCAGTTGGAGAATTTGAAATAGATTTCCAAAATCATAGAAATTTTTATAATAGAGAAATAAAAGATAAAGGAAAAGGATACACATATAAATCATATATAAATGTTAATGAAACTGTAGATGGACCACAAGATGGAAGACCAATGGGTAAAACATCATATTATATAACATCATCTTTGAATGATCTTATATATCCATCTAATCATTGGATTAATTTTGATAATGGATTTAATGACCGTTTATGGGAAGGAACTCAAAATACAAATCCAGGATTTTTCAATTTAAGTGAACAAGAAGATTTTTCATCAGCATCATTTTATAGAGTTAATGTTTCTGGTGATAATAGATTAAAAGTTGAAAGGGGAAAATTAAGAAAAGATGATAAGGGTGATTTAAATAATATCAATTAAAAATAAAAAATAATATATTTTTTATTATTTGTATATTTATATATGGATTAGATTATGTTACAAATATCATTGATTAAAATGAATCTTAGGAGAAAACCAAAATGGGATATTTAGACAATTCGTCAATTACAGTTGACGCGATTTTAACCAAAAAAGGCAGAGAAATTTTAAGTCAAGGTGGAGCTTTAAATGTAAGTTCATTTACACTTTCAGATACAGGTGTAGATTACACTTTATGGAATGTAGATCATCCAAGTGGTTCTGCTAATTATGGCGAAGCAATTGAAAACTTACCACAAGTTGAAGCTTTACCAGCAGCTCAGTATCAATTAAGAAATAAATTAGTAACGTTTGGTAAAGATACTACTGCTATGCCGTATGCTTATTTAAATAACGATACACACACTTTTGATACTGCAGCTCCATGGGATGCTGTAGCTAATATTACTGGATTTGCTGGAAATCAAGGTGGATTTCAACTTTTAATACCGGATGTAAATATTGCTACTTGTGGTAATGTAAGTGGAATTCCAATATCTGGAAATGCATTGATGTTTATAGCCGAACAGGATATTCCAAGTGCCGTACTATATGAACTAAATGCGGCAAATACAGGTACAACCGGATATAATTTTGTTATATCACCAAATACATCACTCGCATCAACAACAACAATAACTTTAACATTTATACATATAGCAACTGGTGCATGGGCATCTGCTCAAGTAACTGTCAACGCTAATGTTGGTGGAGTTAGAGGTAAAACAACTGGCAGAGGCAGAGGTTAAGAAATATATATAATAGGAGAAAGATAAAATGGCTCAGATAATACAAGGTATTCCGATAATCCCTACAGAAGGGGCAGATATGATAACAAGCACAGATAAAATAACTGCTGGTTATTTTACTGGAGCTGGTGGACAATTACTTGCTGCTAATATACACAGTGGAACTTTAGCAGATAGTAATGAAAAATATTATTTTAATATTACACAGACTCATCCAGCAACTTCAAGTGCTGAAACTCAATTTTCTATTGCTTATGGTCATGCTGGAGGTTCGGGTTCAAATACATATAGTGATAGTATAGAAGGACCCACATCAGCAATTTATAAACAATGGGCTAATATTCTTCTTGCTGAAAATGAAGTAACTGGTGGATTTAAGATTTCTTCACAAGGAAGTCATGTTGATTCTTTGAGCACTGGTGTTAGAGATGAGGATATTTATATCTTGATTGGAAAAAGAGCAAGATTTAAAGATAGAATTAATAGAAAGAATTGGACAATTGCATTATCTGGTTCAAAAGGAACGAGTTCTGGATCAAAAATACTATATTTAACAGATGACAGTAATACTGTACAAGCTACATCTACGGTGGCTGGCCCAAGATATAACATTGTAAGTGGTTCTGACGGAAATGCTCATAGTGCTTCCAGTTGGAAATCATATGGATGGTTTTATCCTGATATGGGTGCTATGGTGTTTAGTGCAACGGAACTTTCAGCTAGTATTCCTGGAATAGCTAGTGGTAGTATGACACCAGGTGTTAGTCACCCCGGAACAGATCGAATAACAGCAAGTTTTGTTAAAGGTGGTAGCGGTATAGCTTCAGAAAGTATGGGATTTTCACCTAACCTTGATAATGCTGGAAATCCTGCAAACGCATTGAGATTTATTAATTGTTTACAGCCAGGTGGTGCTTATCTTAAATTTAGAAGTGAAGAAGATAAAACATCAGTTAGTTATTTTTGTAGAGTAAGATCTAACCAAGTTAACTTCAGTAATAATCCAACATTTGTTAGTGGTTCAAACAATGAATTAAGAATAGAATCTATGAAGGGTAATCCAACGGTTTATGCTACAGGTATTCAATTATATAATCAATTTGGTGATGTAGTTGCTGTAGGTAAATTAAGTTCACCGGTTAAGAAAAACTTTAGTTCGGAAGTAACTATTAAAGTAAAACTTGACTTTTAATTAATGTGGCGGTCATATTATGCCAGATCTAACTACAGAAAAATTCTCTGTTTTAAAGGAAATAAATAGATCTGATATTACCTTTGAAGAAACAGTAGTTCATGCTAGACAAAATTTAAATACGGGTTCTGAAGGAATACAATCCATAAATTATGTTTCAGGTTCTATAAACAACAATTATTGGCAATCATTACATAGTTTATTTTATTTAAGTGGTTCTCCAATAATATCATCTTCTGGTGAATCTCAAAAATATTCAACTCCAAATTATAGTTTAGGTTTAAATAATGTATATAATCCACAATTTAGAAATAAATTTCATGGTTATCCATCGGGTTCTATAATAACAATTCCACAAAGATATTTCGGTGAAACAATAAAAGTTGGAAGTTTTAAAATTACTGATACTCAAGATTCTAAAGATGTAATTATTGTTGATGATAAGTATGGTAATCTATATTCAACAAATGCAGGACATTCTCAGAGTTCGGCTACCTCAATATCATCATCGGATAATTATGTTGGTAATATTTTTTATGATATGGGTATAGCTGTTATAACTGAAACAGGGTCTTGGTCTGGAAGTATTAATTATCCACAAGTTACATCAGCTTCTAATTTTAATTTAGAATTTAGGTCAACTCAAACTGTATATACAAGAGAATATAATGTAAGACTAAAACCAAATGATTTTAATTATACTTTAAATACAACTGCTAGATGTTTTTTGAGTGGATCCAATCCAGATCTTTCAGATGTAATTGGAAATCCATATGTATGTTCTGAAGTTACTGGAAGTGAATGGCAACCATATATTACAACTATACTATTTCATAGAAAAATTAATGAAGAACCATTATTTATGGCAAAATTACCAAGACCTTTGAGAAAAAGTGATTTAATTGATATGAGTATAAAAGTTAGATTAGACATGTAGGAAAATAAAATGGTTATATTAGGGTTAGACATATCCACATCTTGTGTAGGATATGCATTTACAGAAAACAAAAAAATACTTGATATGGGTTTTATCGATATCAAAAAATTCAAAAATCACAAAGAAAAAGCATTTTTTGTCTTGACAGAGATTAATAAAAGTTCGTATATTGATGATATAGAAAAAGTGTATGTTGAGGATAATTTATCAGGATTTGCTGGTGGAAGAACATCTCAACAAGTTATTGTAAAACTTGCTAAATTCAATGCTGTTCTATGTTTCGTTATGGAGGACACGTTTGACATTGAAGTAAAAAATGTGAACCCAATGACGGCTCGTAAACAAGCCTTCGGTAAAGCAAGGGTTAAGGGTGTTAAAGCTAAAGATTTCGTTAAAAGACAGGTAGAAGAGTTATATGATACAAAGAAATGGTGTAAACACACAACAAGGGGAAACTGGGATAAACGGAATATTGATGCATATGACGGATTGGTTATGTCATTATTTGAAGAAAAAGCTTGATTTGTATTGTAAAATAGTAGTATATTGTACTAATGTATAATTTACAATTACTTACCATATTGGAAAAAGTGTTAGGTAAGAGTTACCAATTAAAGAATGGTGAAAACTCATTTTATTGTCCATTTTGTCATCATCATAAAAAGAAGATGCAAATAAATCTCAAAACTCAAAAATGGCATTGTTGGGTTTGTAATAAGGGTGGTCATAAAATAGGTATTCTTTTACGAAAGATAAATGCACCAAGTCATTTAATAAAAGAAGTATTACAACTTCTAAATGATTACATAAGTTATGAAACAGACCAAAAAGAAACTATACATGATGTTAGTTTACCACAGGAATATAAACCATTGTATTTAAAATCAGAAGATCCAATATATAAGAATGCTATTCATTATTTAAAGAAAAGAAGAATAGGTTCAAAGGAGATATTAAGGTATTCAATTGGTTATTGTGAATCAGGCCCTTATAGAAATAGAATAATAATTCCAAGTTATGATGGGGACGGAAAACTTAATTATTTCATAGCTCGTGATATCTTCCCAAATAGTAGATTTAAATACAAAAATCCACCAATGTCAAAAGATACGGTAGTATTCGAATTATTCATAAATTGGAATGAACCTATTGTATTAGTAGAAGGTTCATTTGATGCAATTGCGGTTAGAAGGAATGTAATTCCTCTTCTTGGTAAGTTTCCATCAAAATCGTTGGTAAAGAAATTGGTTACAAAAAAGGTTAAGAAGGTATATGTAGCATTAGATACAGATGCAAAAAAAGATGCTGCTAAGTTAGTTAAGTTTTTAATGGATAATGGAATTGAGGCATACTTATTAAGTATGAAAGAAAAAGATCCATCAGAATTAGGTTTTGAAGAGTTTTGGAATAGAGTAAAACAAACAGAACAATCTACATTTTCAGATATTATTAAGGGAAAATTATATGGTTAGTGGTTGGTTATTAGTTAAACCACAATTTCACGATTCTTATGAAACTAATAGATTAGTTGAAGAATTTAAGAATAATGATGTTAATGTTAGGATTATTAATCCAACTGAAATAGATATTTTTGTTAATAAAGATAATAAAAGTTCTATATTAGTTAATGGAGAATCATTACCATTACCTAAATTTGTATTTCCAAGAACTGGTAGCGGAACAACTTATTTTATAAAGGCAGTTATACGACATTTTGAGAGAATGGGTGTAGTAGTTGTTAATGGTAGTGAAGCTATAGAAACTGTTAAAGATAAGTTATAT